>ENA-ORXC01000682-ORXC01000682.1-marine-metagenome-genome-assembly--contig:-NODE-682-length-22892-cov-8.881350_pt1 | contig 22892 bp, 36 predicted proteins | sample MGYA00237865_ERZ511478 | MGnify/ENA metagenome assembly ERZ511478
TTCTGTGATCCCCTCCCCCCCTCACACACACTGTTGGGGTCGAGCGCACACCACCTGGGACGGGCAACACCCCCCCCACGCAGAACCACACCGTGCGTTGGTGGCACCACACGTCGGGCCCGGCTCACAAGCGGTTGTTGCAGCTCCCACGCAGCCGCTGTCTAGAGGCCCCTGGAGCATTCCGCTTTACTGGAAGCACCCAGGAATCACCAGGGATCAACGTATGCTAACCACTGCGGAGGAGTAGTGGACTTGTCCTATCATTTTGCTGATAGTGATTCTCTGACGTGGATTCCTGCAAGGCCTTGGAATCTTCCGTGCTTCCAAAGTGTGGAATTACCGTGTTGCTCACCGTTATTGGTCCGGAAATCTTCGGCTGGCTGAGAGCCTGCTCGTTTCCGACAGGGGTCCAGGAGCCGAGACCCCTCTGGGTTACGTGAACCCACCTACTCGCGACAAACCTCGCTGCAGAGAGTCTGGCAGCCGTGTGGGGGGTGCCGCCAGCGCATCGAGTTGGCGCCCCCGGTGCTTCTGACCAAACGAATCAGAGTTAACAGCCATCGTTAGGGGCTGTCACTGCTTGATCGCGCCCCCATCTGACGTCCTTCAACAGGGTATCCATATGGTGCCATTCAACAACTAAACGTCTATGCCATACATTTAGGCGTCTGAAGATTGAGCTGTCCCTGTTGTTCCAGACATTGTTTGACCATGAGAATCTCAAGAACTGGTCTCTGTGGCATGGGTACTCAGATAAATAAAGAACGTGCTCAAATGATTGTGTAGAGCTGTGATGTACCTGGGTGTTTCTCTGTCCCTCGAGAATCTCCCCGTTTTCTCTGTCTCTGTCGATCCGGAACGGATCCTGACCCCTTTCTGAAAATATACACCTCAATATTGTACTTGGACCAGGGTTGCTACTTGAGTCGCTGCCCAGATCATGTGCCTGAACCTCATCCGTCTCGCGGTGGCCATGCGTCCATTTTCTCTGTCGGGCGTGTAGCCCCCCCTTACCAAGTTTCCGATTGATCCGATCTGGTATCGCATGGACCTGCGCTCTTTCTAGGTCCTCCACGAGGACCACCAGTCCCCCACCACCATGGAGCATGTGCTGCAACGGCCTTGAAGGCAATACAGAGCTCCCCACAGTACCTATGACACGCATGTTGCCGCCCGGTGACGTCGAGATTCTGCCTGCAGCTGCCACAGCAGGCACTTGAATGAAAAAGAAGCCGTTCAGTACAACGGTGAGATGCAAGGAAAAGGATCTGTCTCACCAGCTATTCTGGAGGCATTGTATCACGTCGCGAGTTCTTGTGCTTCGGATAACCGTAAGCTTGGTCATCATGCTGACGCAGTACGACCGATTGCGAGAGGAAGAAAAACTGTATCGATCAGACTGAGAAATGGCCGTCGCTGTGGCGCTTGCCATAGCTGCGCGATCACATGTTGAATTCTGAAACACCTCTACGACGGAAAAGGACAACACGCCACTTACCTTTTGAAAAGAGAAATCCATGTGTAACCCTCCAGACGTGGCAGTGTCGTACTTCTTCGGTTTCTGAGCACACTAGGAGAGACTTTGCGGATTCTGTAATTGCAGGACTGTTCCACAACAAAGAGGAATCTCGAATGGGCACTTTAGAGCACGCGGCCGAGTTCTTTCAAACAGTGGCAGCCAGGGACCCCGAAAGTTTTGTGGTGCAGAGCGTCTTCTTCCTTGAACAATACAGGTTCGGCATTGTATGCACCGCGCCGGTCTCCTTTGATGATGCGACCGCGTTCGAGGCCCGCTTCTTAAGAACCTGCATGGCGCCTGAAGGATGTGTATCTACCGCGGCGTCCCCGTCTGCGCGTGGACGCACGCTGCGCGTACGTGACTCACTCGCGCTGTGAGAGGTCCTTCTCGGGTTTGTACCACCAGAGCGCTGGGCGACTTGGTTCACGGAACGGCGCCGGGTTATGTTACGCTTCTCGCGGTCCGGTCTCGTGTTTGTTCTCGCCGTATGGGATTCCGCCGCGCACGAAAAATAGTCATAATCCGCTTTGACTGCCGCCAGCTCCTTGAAACTGTCACGCGTGGCTCAGCCCTGCCGAGACAATCTATCCGAGAAGGATCCATATGACCTGTACATGACTCCGTCCGGCGACGAGTTCAATGTGTATGAGCCTCGCCGTGGAATCCTGGAGGGAAACTACGGGGGCTACACATCTCTGTGCTCGGAGGATCGCGCTTTTTATTTCCGTCCTCTGTTCTATCTTCCCCGAGGAGAACGCACGCATGCCCTGCTCACAAATATCGTCCAAGACGTTCTGACAGTGAGGAAGGAGGGCTTGGTGGTCTCTGAAGCTTTCAAAAAGGACAGCGTCGTCCTTCGGGTGTACTTGAGCTTCGGTGTATTTGTTTTTTCCTTGGCCGCGACATTCACCAGTCGATAGACGCCGAAAGTACAGAGCACTTCACAAGGTGCGACATGATCCGGACAAAAACAGTCACGGAAAAGAAGGATCGAGAGATGAGCAGCACGGTAATTCTCGTTGTGAAGGACTCACGGTACTAGAGAAGGCAAGAGCGAGCTCCTTTCATCATGTCTGTCATAAGAGACACTCCAGGAATGTCAGAAGACGCAATGAGGGACGAATTCCTACTGAACGGGATCATAGACGAGTTGGTCCCCCAGGGCAGGGACCAGGGAGCGAAGCTGACAATTTTTGTGAGAATAGAGACACACAACCTTGGAAGAAGTCACCAGTCACCAGTGCGCAGTTTTACGACTACTGTAAACGGTGCTCTGTCCTCTATAACATAGATAAAAATGCGGCCGTCAATTATGCCGTGTGCCCCTCATTGCCATACGATCCAGCGATTGGTGGAATGATGCACCAGTCGGGATGATACCAACGCCTTCGTCGCTGACGGAAATGTGCCTTTTCTATGTCTTGCCGCGTCGTCGCCTTCGTAAGCGAGCGCAATGATGGTCACGCGTTGTCGGCTGGGCATGCGCTCCTGCTTCGTGTCGAACACAAAGAAAGCACTCGCTGCCTGTGCAGCATAGCACTGTTCCCGGCCGAAGTGGGAATGAGCCGGACAGTGTCCGCACCCAGGCCGGAGCGCCACCTCCCACGAGCTGCGCAGTGTAGTTGCTCTCAGTTTGCAATCTGCCAATTTGTTTCTCGTCACACGAGCCACCTGCTTCATGAATTCTACACATGTGGCCGGGGTGACGGACAAGATATTGACATATCCTGTGATGTAATAATTAGCTCTAGTGCTGTTCAATGAGGGAGCTCTCTTTTCGATGCTGTCAAAGACTTTTGAGCTTCAGAAATGTAAGAGCAGCCAGTTCCACGAGGCATTTGAAAACGCTTTTCGACGAATCTGGCATTGCTTGCATGTGAAATCCCTCTGGACAACAGCGATCGTGAGCCATTGAATCCTGAAACGTGGATAAGCTTGATTGGGCATGCAAGTGGTATCATCCAATAAAATGGCGTAGAGGGTAATCATCAAACCGATCTGGGCCATCAAGATCTTGCAACGTGGCTGTCTGAGTGTTGAGAACGCGAATGGTTCCCCACTGGAAGCTTCGCTAACACAGCTGGTAGTCTGATGATGCACCTGTAATATGCACGGGGACCTGGAGCATTTGGCATACACGAACATGTCGTACCGTCATTTCTCGGTTCTGTAGTAGCGGTGCGCACTTTGGCGCCTACCCCATTCAACAAATAGCCCACCATTGAAGCAAGAAAGTGCAGGGCCGTCTTGCCACAATCGACAGCCGATGACCCAGTCTGAGGGCCGAGATGACAGGTCAACTGCGAAATTGAGTCGTTTGATCGCCCGTTGATCGCATCGAGCTGCCCATGACCGGCGTCGATCGAAGTGCCTCCATGCACGGCCCTCGCTTCACACGCTGGCTGATTCAAGCCCCAAACATGGGCACACGGCGCTCAGCCGCGGCCACGCACTCCTCAATATCAATCCCGTCCACACCACAGGCACGCCCACACGCCGCCAGCACGCCCACGCACTACCGGAACGCCTACGAAAGTCCAGGACGCCCAGACACTGCCGGCACGCCCGCACACTGCCGGCACGCTCTCCGAGCGCGGGCACGCGAAAACACCGCGGGAACTTGGGCACGCGTCCGGCACGCGGGCACACCACAGGCGCGCCCGCACATCAACGCGACGGCTTCACAGCACCCGGACTCCCGCACACACCCGGCGCGCCCGCGCAGCACCGGAACACCCAGACACCACCGGCGCAACCGCCAACCACTAGCACACGCGCAATATGGCAGCACAACCAACCACCATCGGCACGCTCATACTGAACCGGCACACCCATTTATCGCCAGCACGCCCGCCGACGGCCGACTCTCCTTCCGAGCGCCGACTCGCCCTACGACCACCGGCGTGCCCGCCATCTGCGGAACCCCGCAAGAGCTGACCTTCCTACCGAGGATGACGTGGCACGTCGACGGCGACTAGCACTACCGTCTGCGGTCACGCCCATCTACCGCGGCTCCCCCCAACCTGGACGTCCGCGCCCGCCCTCGTCGGCCGCGCTTTCCCTCATCGGCCGCGTCGTCCCCCGACGGCCGCGGCAACCACCGACGGCCGCGTCAACCCCCGAAGCCCGTTTCCACCCCTGACGGCCTCTCCGTCCCCCGTCAGCCGCGTCCACAACTGTCTGCCGCGCCCTCGCCCGAGGGCCTCGCCCACCCCCGACGGCCGCGCAAACTCCCGCCGGCCACACCCACCCGCAACGGCTGTGCCCACCCCTGACGGCCGCTCCCACACCAGACAGGCAAGCCCACTTGCGTCGGGAAAGCTCAATCATGGCGGGCGACTGCCAAGTATATTCGAGTGGGCCCTTTGTTTCTGGTTTAGATTTGCTCAGGGTAACCTCTGCCCAATCTTGTATCAGTAACGACTGGGAGGCGCGTGCGAGGGAGACTGGAGGTGTGCCTTGAAGGTCTGTTCCTTCGGCGGTACCTCTCTGTGGTTTTGTCTGCGGCGCTCCTGTATCTGAGGTGGTCTACGACGAGTCTGCTTGTTGGTATGGCTTGTACACCTGCTTTAGACTGACAGGCAGGACCTTTCCATTCACATCGCGTCTACCAACCTCCGTCGTACCTCTCCTTATCCTCTCTAACGTGGCCATGGTGGCAGCAGGAAGTTATTCAACCCAAATGGGGTCTGTTTTTGGCTTGGTAATGGCTCGTGTGTCCCTCGTCTTTTCCAGCCACCCGTGTGTCCTGTTCGCTCCTCCATGAGCCGCGCGACCTCAACTGCATGGGTTTCCCATCCGCGCGCAAAACGCGAGACAGTCAACGGAGGAGGTGTCCCGCGAGAAAAAACGTAGGTGCGTCTTTCCGTGCTTGGCCAACCGCCGCTGGTTCTGCAGGGCTTGGAGGTCGAATGCAGTTGCTCTTGCCGGGATGATACTATCTATAGGACATCTGTCGACCGCTGCACCCGATATAAAATCGCTTCTGCCGCGCGGCTGCTCTTGCCGTTACCGGTCGCGGCCGCCCCCACTGCCGGCAGTTCACCACCGGACGCGCTCCAGCGCGCACCAGCGCGGGCTTATCGATGCCGGCGGGTGCGCTCGAACGCCTGGACGACCAAACTTTGCAGTCGCCTTTTCTATCCACGCTTCAGCTTTTGGGGGCATGTATTAGGCGATGAGCTCCGGGAGATGAGCGAGGTGTATGGTCGGGAGTTCGAGGGGCTGTGAGCGGGTGTGCTCGCGGCCGGTGAGCCCTCCGCTCGCGGAGGTGCTGGGTGTGGACATGCATGCTAGGAGTGGGTGTGTCTGCGGGTGCTGAGAGCTTGGGGGCGCATGGGTCTTATCAGGTTGCTCCCTTCCGGCTCGTGCCACCTCTATGGTAGAACCATAACGCACCCACCCACTGAACTACCCGCTTCACAGGTTATGGGCCCAACATGTGCGGATAGCTACACGGATGTCGCAGGTTCAAATCCCGCGGCTTGCCCCAGGGTTTCGGGTCCGACTTCGAATTTGCAAGTTGGCAGATTCGAGTCGATCGAGGAAAGGTTCCTGGTCTCTGTGGAGTTGAGAGGAGTGTTGAATTGGATGTATGGCGCGTCGCCAAAGAACGATCGGATCTGAGAAACGCTCATAGCAAGTCACAGCAGTTCACAGCTGCTCATGGCATAGAATTTACAATTGCTATGATCGTCCTTTCCTCCCACAGAACCATCCAGGAGCCCTCAGCATGCAGTTTTATTTCAAAGCACAGTCTCAGCACGGTCACAGCATCAATGATGGCCGCAGGTTTCTTTTGGGTGCCTGTGTCACTTCAATCCAAAACCAGCGTCACGCGGACCTTGAAATTCATGGGCTTGGTCGCACGAGCGCGCCGTCGCCACCGAGAGGTTCCGGAAGCGCGGATAAAAGGACAACGGAAAATCATGCCGGTTTCATTCTCATTTTATGTTGCTGATCCCCGAAACTTGTCCTGGGGGACACAAACAGCGACTAACTGTGAATAAGAGCATTCTATTGGCCTAAAACGACAATAAGTGGACATCGAAGCCAATAGAGAGCACGAAGTTGGTACCAGGACCTTGCATCCAGCAGAACGCACTTGTTCCTGCCGCTTGATTCGCTTTTCTTGGCACGGAGCAAGCTGCCCAGTGGAGATCATGAGATTTTCCACTGTCCTTTGCAGAAGGGCGGAAAAGAAGAGGAGCTGATGTCGATTTCCAGGCCGTTTGGGCACATGTAAGAAATCAGAAGCTCCAAGTCTGTCCCAGGTGCGCATCTGACTGGTGGAGAGAGTCGGTCCGCATCTCAGTCTCGGTCCACCAGGACAAAATTCGGGGATCGGCAATATTTGGTCGGGCTAGTAGGCAGACAGGTTCTTCCGTGTCTCAGCCATCCGCTCCTGCGCAGCCGCCCAGTCGGTGGCCGCCGACAGGCCTGTCCCGCATATCGAAATTCTTACAAGGTTCTGCCATGTTGCCCACCGCCGTACAAATCGCGGGGATGCCGGAAAACCAGGCATGCTCTGCCGCTCCCCAATCTCACGAGCACGCTTCTGCAACACTGCTATGGTCAACGGCATGGTTTTCTGCCCTAATTCCTCGACTATGTTGTACCAAAGCCGCATCTCGCTTTCCCATTCCTCCATTGTAGACCGTCGCACACGAACGCAGTCGAGTGGCGCCGCGCTCGCTGCGCGGGCACGCAAAGCCATCCTTGAATTCACCGAGCACACCGTCCGAACGGCACAGACCGACGTAGCTTTAGCAAAAGAGTTTTCCAAATCCTGCGTCGTGTAAAGCAAGCCCGAGTCCTTGCGGCGAACTATCTCCCGCTTGTAGCTCAGCGTAAGCGTGGTGCCCTTCTTGTGGATGCCCTTGTGTCCCACGCCAGAGCCTGCAGAGACGAGATGGAAAGATCCGGTGGATTTACCGGCGCCTTCCAAAACGGCTACAGCTGCGGCAGAAACCGCCCCTGCGAACGCACAGAGAATATGGAGCATTGTCTCATGCGACGCCGGCGGGTACGCGTCGTGAGAAGCGGCGCTTGCTGGAGCAGCAGCAGCGAAATGCACTATAAAAGTTTACTAGTCGGCAGGTTAGGGGGGGTGGGGTCGGCGGGGCGGGGAGGTGGGGGCCGCGCTCTATCGTCGCTGGACAGTGAGCGTGTCGACGAAGGGGACGGTGACGACGGCTGGGACGATGGTGGTGACCGGGGCAGGACCTGGGATGTGGATGACCAGGGCAGTGCAGGAGATGTGGGCCCTAGAGGCGTTCCAGAGGCGGCGGTGCGGGACGCTTCTCGAGCTTGAAATTGACACCAGCCATCGTTTGTCAAAAACATTGAGAGTTCTTTCAAAATCCATGACTGTTGATCGTATGGAAGATCGACTGCGATCATCACATGTGATCGAGACCGATCCCAGCCATTCAGGTCGAGATCGAGGCCGCTTCCGGTCGGCCGCCGCTGAATCGTTGAGCATTTGTTACACAGCCGGGGGCTCTAAAACTGAGCAATGACTATAGTTGCTCCTTGACATGTACTGTACTACAACATCGGCTCACACCTGCTGATAGGAGCATACGAGGAGCTCTCTGCCGAACAGCGAGACATGTTCATGCAAGGCATGCGCCGGGGCGCGAAACACGCTCCGACGCACACCATACTCACCCGATTGGAGCCACAAGGAATGGGCGGCACAACTCTGTCAGTGTCAGACTATGCAATGCTTCTCACCATAGACCGGACTGTGATACAGTACTTGGTTCAATGCACGACCACGTCACGTCACGCAGTTGCCGCCCTCAGAATTTTCGAGGTCGTGCGAAAGGTCTTCAACGCTCATTTATATGTGCGCAGAGCGTCCTCGGATGAGAAGAAGCCCACGGGAGTGCGGATGACCGTTGCTGAGCTCCATACAATCGGAGAGAGCCTCGTGATTGTGCTTCGTCGACTGTTACCCTTCAACGGAAGTTGGGAGCGACCGTTCGTACCGCGTGTACTGGAACTGCTACACCGCACTGTTCCGATGGTGCAGCTGCGGTCATCCATATGTGAGATCAATTTCGAGACGTTCCACCAACTTTCGAAGTGGGAGCAGGGGTTGTCATGGATGTATTCCCGGGGTACATGTCCATGCAATGTATCCGTACCTGCTTGAGGTACGAGTAGGGAAGGCACATCCCACATGCAATATGTAAAAAAGACAACACAATATATCTATCCTGTCCCTCAGACACTGCGAGATTATATCTGATCCGTATCCCAGATATGACACTCAGGATGCAGGGATACGGAAAGTTTCGAAACTGATCGCGCATGAAGGGAATAAGTTGAACGCAGTGGACCTCCCCCTTGGCTTGCCGAAAAGCGGGCGACTCATGTGCAAACATTTGGCATCGACAGGCGGTTATCGTCTGCGACCCAGATGAAACCATCCGATCACTCGACTCGAACAGTTTGCCTGTGACACGAGATTCAGAATGGTCGCGCTGGCGTCCGCGTCCAGAGGCCGCGCTGCCACCGGAATCCAGCCCACGCGGGTTGTAGAAGAGCCGGGGTTCCCACAACCATCGGCTCTAGGCTGTATCTCATCTGCGCAAGCGCTTCCAGAGCCCCTCCCCCTCTTCTGCCGCCCAACGCAGCCCCGCCCCCCGCGCCGCGCGCTCGCCCGCCGCCGCCGGCCCCTCTCTCAGTACCATCTTCGGCAGCGTCACGGCCTCCGGAAACGCGACCTCGACGGTCACGGCCGAGATGGATGGCAGTGAGCCCATCACTGACCAGGTGCACGTTCACAAGCCCGCCAGTGGGAGAAGCACCGCCTCTAGGGTGGTGGCGGTCACGCACGTCTGCCGCTCCGCCCGCTCCCGAACTGCCGGCCTGTGGCGGCGTCGACGGCGGCTGCGGTGGCCAGCCGAAAGCTGCAATCGCTGTCGGCAGGCTGAGACGACGTGTAGAAGTCGGCGGAAGAGGTGATGGGTTTTCAGAGCGGCGACTCGCAGGTGCTCCGGTTAGCACTGCGGTCAGCGTGGGGCGCCGCGCCGGGCGTGGCGGGTCGATTTCTACCTAGGCGGGGTGTTCCGTCCGCACGGAGCTCGCTCGTACTGATGTTCAGCGTATATATCTGAAAATATATCCACATCCCATCTCGAACACTCTGGCCGCAAAGATGAGTATACTCTGAGTGTATAATTCAAACTCGGAGTGTTAATCCGTATCCAGATGCCGCTGAATTTAGCTTGTCCGTAGGCGGACATCCGGCATGACCAATGGAATGTATCTTACTAGTGCACAAAAACGGTATTCTGACAACGCCTGAGCGGGAGGTGAGCCAGAGCAACAATCGGTTCCCAGCTGAGTACGCAATGCAGGGGTGGAGAGACACGGAGAAGTACTCAAATGCGCTGGCCATGCTCGGCGCACATGGCAGTTCTGCTTCGTGGCTCCTTGTCCGAGAAGTCCAGCCATTTATTTCCGTGGCCCTTCATAGACCGGGCCCAATTAAAGGACAGTCACCGTACACCTTATTGCGCTGGCGTACAATAGCAGACGTCAGCGCGCTTCTAGAATCCACGGAAGAGCTCTGGTGAAGTCTTGCGCTGAACGCGACTCTGCGGATCTCTTGCGAAGCTACGCAAGCGCATGCAGCATGTGTCCTCAGAAAAGGGTCAAGAGTGTCTCTACATGGGAACGGAGCCACTCCTGATCACGAGTCCGGATTCAATCTGTCGGATAGTGTAGAATTGCGCTTGTTCCTTGTCTAGCCCATTGTTACACTCAAAGCCACCCTCCATGTCATCTGTGAGAGTTAGAAGATACCAACGGTGGCGTACATCATATTCCGTCAGCCCACGGAAGTAAAAAAAGACACAGAAATTGGATTGTCCTCGACTTCAGTTGACCGTGGGAGACCGCTTCTCTCCTTTCTCTCTTCTGGGCATCACAAAATGAAGTTTACCAAGAGATCTGGGTTCCATTCCAAGAGCGGGTGACTGGGGGGCGCTATGTGCGGGGGGGTGCGCTTCGGTGTGACGAGACATGAAATGTAGCGCTTTCTCTGAAGGCCTCGAATTCAGGAGCAGAACTTGCGCCATTTTTTAGTGCAAGTGTGACATGAGTAAGTAGACTAATAGAGCTCACCAACCTCGAAGCCGGGCCTTCCACCAGGAACGTCAGAACTAAGAGTTCATGACCTAGAGGCTTCTATATGACGTCTAATGGATACATGAAGCCCGTCTATCTCAAGACGCACCCTTCCCTCTTCTCCCCCCTATCCTTGTCAGCTTGTCGACGAAAATGTAAACACTGGCGTTGGCCAGCCACTGCACCACCACAGGAACATGAAATCCGACCAGTCCCTTCCAAGTCGGACGCCCCTTGGTCAGCCGATCGGGCTCCTTATTGAACATTCCAGATCCACAACTCCAGTATCCTAGTGGCTCATTAGGAGGTGCATCATCCCTGAGCTTCTCTGTGCACTCTGGTGAGACAACCGCAGCAACCCATGTCACAAAACCACAGTAAGGGCCTGAAGCGCCGTCGCCAGAGTAAGAATTTGCAGCTCCCCTCATCTCGCTGGGGATCGCTCAGGTCTCACCCTATGGGTGGATCGCATGCTTGAAAACAACCTGTTGAGCAGCTCGTGATGCAGTTCCCAGCGCCACATAAGTGGGCTTTTCGCCTCCCAGCTGGGCGCAGGGTCCACTTCCGGGACGAAAACGACACTGTCGCGGGAATCTTCCAGTTATGTCACCATCACGACCACATTGCTTCGGAATTCTTATAGCTGCTATGATTGAGAGGTCTTGCGTTGCCGCACCACCACTCCCCTTTGGCTAGCTTCTGAGCGGCAAGCACCATTGCATTTTGGACGCCTTCCTCCCCGCCGCCAACTGTAGCGATTTCTCGGCCGTCTCCCGCTCGGAAGGCGGCACTGAGGCCGTCGTGTGTGTGCCACATCACGGTCAAGCGCAAAAACGAGACCGCGTTCGGGATCTGCGCCAATTACAAGACACTAACAACGAGCGACTGCAAGGCGGCCCAGGCATGGCCGACACAAGCGCCAGTCCTGAATCTTTGCAGCAGAAAATTAGGCCAAAGCATGGCCGGCCCGCACATCACCCCGCCCCCATTCACCCTCTATGATGACGACAGATTTATGAGATCTCGCCTGTGCGCCCGTGTACATCAATCCCCGCCCTTGCTCTCCCGTCCACACCAGCCCACGTTCTTTTGTTCCTGTCAATTCCACCCCCCCCCCTGTTCTTGCCACTCTTTCGGGCCCCGTGGGCGTGAACGCGGAGCACGGCACCGCGACCGCGCCGTAGTAGGCGCCAGAGGAGGACCCAGCCCAGTAAGATCCCATCGCCAAGCGTTCTCGAGCCACAGGGACGGGAGTCTCGCGCCGAACGCGTGGCCTCGTGTGGATTCGCGACGAGCGTGAGAAGCTTTGCGCTTTCGACGTCGCGGCGACGCTCAACTCCGAGGTGGGCACCGACCAGTGGATGGAGACGTTCAAGAGAGACTACTGAGGCCTCCTTCGGGCTCGGTTTCCTGAATCTCTGAAGAAAGTGAATCGATGCCGCAAGCGCTTTAAGATAGCCAATGACAAGGGTCTCAGGTACAACATCTTCTACGTTGTGGAGGTCTTCGAGAACTTGTACATGTCTGTACTCAAAGCCAAGATCACCGGCAACCCGATGCCGACAGATCTCATAAACACAAACGCGGCCAAGTACAATGGCCTCATGCGCTACAAGGACTTAAGGCCAACGTGGTCGCAGCGCTGAAGTCCCCTCCGTTGCCGTACTGGAGGATCCTGCGGAAGCTGGACCGCTTTAGTGGCGACGCTACTGTGACGGCTATGCGTGCGCCGCGCAGCGCTCCAAGCCCGAACGGTGCATTGCGTGCGGAGAAGTGTGACGGCAATCCTCTAGACGGCCTGAAGGCAGAGTACGAGGACGTGAGCATGGGGCCATTGAGCGCAACGTACGCCCGTGTCTAGCGAAAACGCCAGATGAGCGTCTTTCAATAACAGTCTGCCTATAACAAGGCCGCAAAGGCATCGCCCGTCAGCTGCAGCGCGCGACATAAGACGAGAAATCGCCCAGTTTTTCAATCGCATTCGCAGTTGGCGAAGTGCCCTGAGTTGGCTCCCTGCTATGCAGTATGTGTCTAAAATATGACTGCGTGTCTCGTGCCGGCTTCGAGGGTTCGGGGCCACCTGGCGAGTTAAAGGACTTGAGGTAAGGGGATGCCTTCGTTCGAAGACTGGTAAGTCGTTGTACTTTCGTTTATCCGCTTCAGAGCCATTGAAATGGCGGTGCCATTCAGATAAGAGTGCGCATAATTGGGCTTGTTTTTTCGGATTCTGATTCTATACGAGTATATGCAGCCTTTTTATCAGGATGCCATTTATTCACGGAAGCCCCTGGTCTGAACGCGTTGGCCCAGTCGGCTGCGGACCGCACCATCATCGCCTTTTGGTAATCCCCGGCAGCTGCCAACTCTGTCGATTGTCCAGTGTGGTGGGAGCGCGAGATGCGCCGTCGGCTGGAAGACGACGATGGCAATCCATCAGCCTATACAGGCCCTCCAGACGCCGAGCAGGAAGCGGCATTGCAGGACCGACTTAACGCGGCCACTGCATCCGCCGAAGCCGCATGTCCAAGCGGAAACGGCGGTGGCCCTGGCCGAGGGCGCGGGGGCATTCATGGTGGCTAGGGCGGAGCTGGACGCGATGGCGGTCGGTGCCCGGCTGTATTTGCTCTCGGAGGCCGAAGTGGCCGTACTGGCGGCTGCGGTCGCGGCAGAGGAGCTCGACCAGGACGCAGTGGACGGAACGGCGGAAAATCTTCATCGAATTACGATGAGAAAGGGACGGTCTCCGAGAGCGACGACGACTCTGCCGACGCGGACAACTCTGCGGACGCGCTCCCCCCTCCTCAACGGTAGCGTAGGTGCGCGGAGAGCCGCACCCCGTCCCCACACATTTCTCAAACCGCGACGGCCCCGAAGACACCCATTGAGGCCGCCCTGGTGGCAGGGGAGCTGATTTCCTCGCCAGCGTTCAGCATCGCCGACTCTAATTACGACGGAGACGCGACCTGCGGCAACGGCTGTGAATATGAGAAGGACCAATCCCGGGAGATATTTGTCGGAGAACATGCGCCGCGTCTGAGCGGCAGCGCCAAAGTAGCGGGTGCCCGCCCCGCGGTGCCGCCTACGCGTCGTGTGAACATGACGCGTGGCGGTGCCGCGCAGGAAACCAAGCGGCGCCGCTTTGAGGAGACGGCCGGCGCCGCCGGCTTCGACACGCACTCGCGCATCCTGAACACCATGGGCTGGGACGACTGGAATGACGGAGGTGCCTTCAGCAGCGAAGACATTGACGAGGAGGAGCCCTAGCCGGAGGGCAGTTGGTAACTCGGCCGAGGACGTGGACGTACAAGTGGCATCATGGAACGCTTGAGTAGGTATCAAAACCTGCTCCTCTCGTTCTTTGAACGGTGGTCTGATGACCAAGGACATGGCCGAGCTAGATGGTGAACTGCGTAGGTGTGCTTATTTTTTCCTTTGCGGTCTCCTTATACGCTACATGCCATGCACTACTGCAATAGAAAAGGTGTTTTGTTCCCGTCCCCGTGTTTTTATTCAAATCAGCATTAACCTTAATGCTTCTCTTTCCTTTTAATGAACGCGCGCAGTACATGGTGTGAAACAACGTCGCCGCACCGCCACGCGCACCGCAAGTACGGACCGCAGGTCTTTGAGAGTAGGGCCTGCGTGGTCTGATGGGCGAACTATTGCTGATCCCCCAATTTTGTCCTCATCGGCCAAGACTGGGACTGCTTTGTAAAACAGGCCAACCATTGGTCTAGAACAGCAGCAAACAGCTGCTGAGTGCGAATCTACGACGTGCCATTGGCTCTCCAACCGCCAGGTCCGTGCAGAATCGAGATTCTCCGTTTTCTTGAGATATTCTTCCTTTCTCAGTCGTCTCATGGGGTAAAGTAGCCCAGAGCAGTTTGTTATCGAGATTTTCTTCGAGATTCTCAGATAATCTCAGAAAAACGAGTGCGCCGATTGTGCGTTTGCGGGCCGTACGGGCACATTCTGTAAAGATGGGACCCGACATGCACTGCTGTCGATCCTCTTGGCCAATCAGGAACGTCCCTGCGTCGCTGTTGCACTCCCGTTCTCTGCCGATGAGGACAAAATTGGGGGATCAGCAATATCTTCAAAAAGAGCGGTTACAATCTGATGGTGATGCAGACAGACGAGCAGGCCGTCCTCTACGGGAGACTTTGATACATCCAGGCACAAACAATGCTTGGCGTCGTCGCGGCTGGTTCCGTCAAGCAGAGGGTGTACGCGGCCTCTATCCAGTCTTCCGGGAAGCGGGCGTTGGACTGGGACCTCTTCAAAAGTATGTACGTCATTTATCACGCACTCTTTAGGGAGATGGGGGCGAGAGAGGGGATATTGTGATGACGGCGAGAGCGGCACGGAATCAGGGATGGATCGTGTGGGTGAAGAGCAGTATGAGCGAAGAACGTGCACCGTGGATGGGTGGCAACGGCATATGTCGTAATCTGGAGTGTCCATGCCCTCTGGCGGCACCGGGGCGAGGATGGGCCGCAACGTCGGTTAGCACTTTTATTGACACACAAGTGGGATGTTTCTCAGGTGTTCTTTGTTTTTTGTTCACTTTTTTCTCTGGTGGAACAGTGAGTTTGTGTTGTCCTTAAATAAGGCGGTGACGCTCTGTCGGGCGATGGTTATTGGAAAGATCACCGATGTCTACGAAGAGCGGTTTGAGTACTTCTTCCATGTGGCGGCTACGAACGTGCTGGTGGGACCGCCGGCGAGTGAAACTGTTGAAGATCCAAGGCCCGGTCGGGCGCCATTCGTGTCGGCCACGATGGACTTTGAGACTGCACAGCACCAGGGGTTCTTCCAGGCGCTCGCTCGTTTGTTTGGTGGGTAGCCGCATGAGTACCACGGCCGCGTTGTCGGCCGCGGCGTACGCATTAAGCGGTTTCTGCTCGCCCCCTGTGGTAACGACCTGTGCGACCCGTTTTACACCCGCATGGTGCTCCTACGAGAGGCGGAATCGGATCTCGGGGAGGATGACGTGCGAGCGGAGCTCTCCAAGATGGCGGCCGCTAACGAAGACCAGGGGTACGCGCGGAAGGCCAACAATCAGCAGCGGCTGTTGCTCAATAACTCCGCTCTAGTGGCTGCCTTCCTGCGCTGATCCGGCCTGCTAGACAGAATATAGCAGCTGGCTAGCTCCAAAGACACCAACGCATGTGAGACCCTCAACCGTCAGACCAGGCAGGTCGTGTCGGACAAGGGCGCTTCATCCCTGATGGAGTTCGTGGCCGCACTTTCGGACTTTGATCATCAGATGATGGGGAGTCTGACCACGCCAGGCCGTCAACTGCATGTGGGGCTGTCACAGATGCTGAGGACGAGCCGCGCAGCGGCTTTGTGTAATCGGAGCTCCAACGCCTCACGGGCCACTGGCCAGCCCCCCAAGGCTCCGCGGAGCCGCCGCTACACGGCTAAATGTGGCGGGCTCCACCTCGGCCGCGGCGTCCGTGGTGCCGGCCGGTACGGTGGCAGCGGCTGTACCAGCTGCTACGGAGACAGGGGTGTGCCAGCCAGGGCGCCAATGGTACTCTCTGCCAGCCTATTGGCGGAATTCCAGTCCTTCTTAAACTCGCGCGTGGGGGCGGGCGTCACTGAAAGTGGGGCGTCGGGGGGTGGCACGGCTGGTGGTGCATCCACAGGCTCGTCGTGATACGCTTCTTTGTGGCTATGAATAGAGTAGAGGCGTAGAGATCCTTCACGTCTTTGCGTTAGATTTATAGTTCCTGTGGTACTTCTATCAGTTCGTAATAGGCCATTCACGATGGGAGTGCGGCAGGCCAAATGTATGTCTAAGCAGGCGAGTTCCGGCGTGTCCCCACACCGCTGGGACCTTTCAGGTCGCGGCCAGCCACCATTTCAAGCGCCTGCGCCGGAAGGGAGCACACTTTGGATTCTGCGAGCGCAAGAGTCTCTAGGCACACAGGCACCCCTCGGCTATACCACAAAGCGAACAGGTGTGTTCTTCATGTGCAAACGAGCACGTGGACGAGCGGGTCGGGAACGAACTGAACTGCTCCGTCCTTGTTTCAGGCAACTCCCACCTACCCGCTCTGCCATTTCCTGCCCTACACGGGTTCCAAAGCGTGAGGGACAGCGCCACACTTGGCGTAAACGGCCACTAACTGTCTGGTGAGTTTCAGCACTATCATCCCCAATCGCAGTCGTTTGTGCTCCAGGCGTCCTCTACTATCCGCGACGGAACGACAGAGCGACGGGAGCACCACGCCAGCACAAGCAGAGTATAAGTCTAAATGCGCCCCCCCTCTACCGCCCCCGACACCCCCTCTTCGCTCGCGTTCGTGGCGGGCGATGGCGTGGACACCTCCTGAGCCGACGCGTGGTGGGTTGGCGACGGTGCTAGATAGCGGGAGGGACGCGGTGGCTACCTAGGTTTAGGGGATGTTCGAGTGAGCTATGCGTGGCTACATCTAGCCAGGGGCGACCGAAGGTAGCAGGTAGGGCGGCAGCCAGCGTTCGGTGGTCACAAGCGGCGACGGAGGGTTGCTGCAAAGGTCACCGTATGCGCGGATATATTTGTGGATATGCGGTCCCATTCCTAGCACCTATCTCCATCGTCTTAGGAAGGCCTTGATGGGCACGGTAACATCTCCCACCACCAAACCCCCTAACGCACGGAACATCAGGCTCGACGCACCGCGGCAGCGCCCGTGGGCGGTGGCGCAGGGGCCGGTGCCGCTCCGGGAGCGACGTAGGTTGGGGCGGCCAAAAAGCACACGGCACGGTAGTTAGATCGGCGCACGCGCTCGCAGCAACAGCCACAGTATGCCCCACATGACCACCACCCCGTCGCAGGCATACAGGACACCACGGGAAGGGAAATAGTAGAGAGAAATGCTCGAGACTGTCAAGACAATGTCCAACAAAGCGAGCGTGCAGAGGACGCATAGCGCCAACAGTGTCTTTCCACCGATAGAAACTTCTACGGCTAGGATGCGGGCTCCGGCGACGCCGCCGCGCAGGGGCGACGCGTCGGGGGACGGGGGGGGGGTGGCGGCGGCGGTGGCAGGGGTCGAGGTGCAGGGGAGGGCGCAATCCCAGTGACGGCGGCGGCACCGGGTCCGCTGGTAGCGGTTTAGCACAGTTAGAAAGAAAGCCAGTAGGAAGCATGAGGCCCGCAGGTATTACGGGCAAGCCGCCGAAGGTGCTGATGTAGGCGTCGGCGGCTGCCAAGGGGGTGTATAGAAGGGCGTGGCAGCGCTAAGGTAGAGGCTGCGGCCTGGGACAACACCTCGGCACCTGCAAAAATCGTGCCAACAGGGGCGATTGGGCTAGTGATGCCGAAAACATGGCCACCATTGGCGCCAACGGCCTCTACGCGGCGGCGTGCACCACACCGTGCGGGGGAGAGTGGGAAATCGCAAAGGACGCCGATGCGGCAAGTGCTGTGGGGTATCAAATGGTGGCGTCCCTGACGGCCGCAGCGAAAGGGGGGGCTGGGACCGACGTGGAGGGGAAGGGGGTGGTTCACGAAGCGTTACGGCACTGTCACGGCGGCTACAGGCGGCGGCCGCCGTGCGCCTGCCATCCCGCACGCCGGTTTGTTCATGACAACGTCAATGCGCGCTGGTGCTACATTTAGGTGGTGGGAGGCGGACGAGAAGGGGGTGCAGCACCACGGCTGCGGCGGCATTTGTCGGCTTGTGCGGCCCGCCTGGACGGCGTTTTCGCCCTTCGCAACCAACACATTGACAGCATGCTCCGCGCGCCCGCGTAGAAGTAAATTTGACCGCAAATCCAGGTTCTCTGCCTCGGAAACCCACGTCGCCTGGGATACCGAGCCAAACTCACTTCCATGGAGCAAATTCCCAGGGATTCCGTGCAACGGCGACCTGGCCCGTGCGGATCGACCTGGGATTTCGGGTCTAATGTCGCGGATCGGCCTGGATGGGATCCCCAGCGTCACTTCTCAAGCCGCTTCGCGCGCCAACAATCCCCGCCTGCTCTGAACCAATTGTGAAGTGGCCGTGTCCTCACACATTACCGCACCCTGGCTTGTCCCATCGCCACCACGGCGTAGTGACACGTCAGGCTACAGGGAGGGAGGGCATCCCCGGCTGGGCCAGCGCCCCGATACAGACGGTCCGGTGACGCGGGCCGGCGGCGCTCTCGGCCGCCGCCAAGGGACCATCCCGGAACGCGGGGACAACAGGCCCAGCATGCTACGAGCTGTCAGACTGGAGGAGCGGGGGGGTGCAGCGGGTGGAAGGTGGCCGACACAGAGATGCATTGAGCGACTCTCGTGTGCGTGCTGGAAGGGAAATGTGAGATTTGTGGGCACCTGGTCGAAACGCCTGAGGCTCATGACGGGCGAGCTACTTCCGGTCTGGCCTTCCGCCGTCAAGATCTGGATGCCGGTGGACGCTTGCAGCGCATTCCGCTGTCAGCAGTGCAATCCTGCCATTTGATTGGGCACGGTTTCTCCCTGATTGCCTGTAAATGAGTCTCCCATGGACTTTCCGACGATGTTTTCCATCTGCCATCGACACTCGCATTGCCACCGCCGGCGCTCCTTCTTCGAAGCTTCGTCATGGACCTGCCGCTTCAGCCCCCCCCCCGCCCTCCCATCCTGTACCTCCCACCAGCAGTGGCCATGGCACCCTCGGGCGTCGCCGAGCAGTACGCCTGTTACTGCCTATCCTGCACGGAGGACGGTCGCAGTGGCCCCAACTTGATGTGTCGGAAAACGTTTTATAACCACCGACAACGTGAAAAGTGCCGTCGTCTGGAGTATGGCGGCCAGGGTGGAGGGACAGCCAGTGCCACACTCCCCAAGGACGGGAGGGAGAGACCATCAGCGGAAGACGGGCTTTCGGCTACTTCGGGCCGCCAGGGAAGACAAACGCCAGGCGGTGACGGCGCCGGCGCCCAGGCGGCCGTCGAGGCGGACAGGCGCCGATGCGATGCAGACGAAACGCCGGGTGCAAAAGTCGCATCGAGCGATTCCACGTCAAACGACGGATCAGACGGATCAGACGGGTCCAACGACGTGCCACCACCGGACTTCATCACTGATCCGGAGCCAGAAGATCAAATTGGGCTTCCTCCAATCCCGATTTACCAACCAACCGTCAGCACGAACGAAGTGCGTCTACCGGTGGGCCAGTGTAAGGATTGCAGAGCACACCTTTCGCTGCAGGCCATTACAGTTCAACACGATTTGACGCAAGCGTCGATTGCTGATCTTCTTCAATTATGCTCCTGCGCGGCCACGTACAGCACGCCCCAGCTCATGGAGCGTTTCGGCGATGCCAGCGTCAGCTTGGAGACAAGGTTAGTCGACTGTTGCATCAAAGGGTTCGTGGCCCTCACCCATACGCGCGCGCAACAGACCTCGTGCGACGCTTGCGGATCACCGCGCTTCAAGGACAACGGAAAGCCGGCCAAACAGGTCACGTTCTGCTCCTTGACATCTTGGTTGGCTCACCTTCTCAGCGACCCCATAATTGGGAAGTCAATGACGGAAAACATGGCTGCGGCGCGCAAGGCTGCGGATGAAGTGGCAGACGGGGTCCACAAATACCCCCACAGCTCGAATTTCTGTCACTTCCGCGACGCTGGGCTACTTGATCACGGCACTTCTGTGCCAGTTAGCTTCGGAACCTACGGCTCTCAGTTCTTTCGGCATAATAGGTTTGAAGGCTGGCCAGTCACGGCCACGCTCCTGAGTTTATGCGCTGACCAATGGATGCGCACCAAGTATCAACTACTGCTGGTCGTAACGCCTGGGCCAAGACAACCTGTCGACCTCGAATTGGTCTTCAACCCATCGCGGCGGAGTTGAGCGAGTTGGCCAAAGGTGTTCCCGGCCTAATCGTAGCCAAATCTCCGACCCCGGTCGTTTTAAGAGCCGGAGTGCTCAACTTTGCGATGGATCAGCCCGGCGGCGACAAGCTTTGTCGGCTAACAGGCGTCAGCAGCTACATGTAAAACCGTTTTCGTCTTTTCCAGGGAATCTGCGCTCCTGCAAGTAGCCATGTCTACTTCCGGCCTAAGGATCTAAGTGGCAAGTCCCCGTTCAAAGTAGATGACTGCATTGCACCGCGACGCACGGCCACACGTATCGCCGCAAGCGCGGCTGAAGTGGAGGACGCACGTGCAGAAGGCAGGTCGGTCGCGAACCAGACAAGGCTGCAGCACTGGAGTGTTGTGAAGGGCTACTCCCTGTTCTTCGCGCCCAGCGCAGAAATGCACACCGATTACCCGCACCTGAAGCACCTATGGACAATGGGTCCTAGCACCGCTCCCCACGATACCATGCACTTGGTGCTCCTCAATGTTTTTTGCCGCACCTGTGGAATCTCTTCGCTGGGCTTACGCCGGTAAACAACTAAAAGGACGAAGACTACTTTTTAGCGAAGGCAACGGTGGCCCTCATCGGCCTGGAGCTGCAGAGCCGCTTCGAACGGTTCCCCTGCCCCAAGCGAGATCTCTGAGAAATATTGACATCAATCAAAAGTTCGTCAAGGGAGTCGACTGGCTGCACTTCATCCTGTGCAGCGGAGAAGTACTGCTGGCCGGACGGATTCCAAGCGCCTTCTACAAGATCTTCATGGCACTAAGCCACGCCTGCCGTCTGCAATTGCGACCAAGGGGCGGATCTGAGGCGGATATCCAGTCCATTGACAACGATCTCAAGTACTTCGTGACCACCTACTACGATAAGATCTACCGCGGATCGGCCCAGCGGTCACCGCTCTGCCTGTCTACTATTTCTTATCTTCTGGACATTGTTCCGCTGCTCCGCGCGTGCGGCCCAGCCTGGGTCGTCCGGCAGTTTCCGATGGACCGGAAAATTGGGACGCTCGGAAAGCTCATCCGCTCCAGTTCAAGACCGCACGCGTCCCTCCTTAAGGGTGTCGCGCGCAAATGCAAAGCCGACCTCATAACTTCCTTCGGCCAGATATACTTACCCACCGAATGGGCAGAAACAACGAAGGAACGTTGGACGGCGCCCGATCTTTCTCGCTGCAGCCTCAAGGTACCTCAGGATGTCGGCCCCGCCTGCGCGCGGCTCCCTCCCAGGAACAAGCCGGTGGGCCTTGGAGGGGCGGAGCTTAACTGTATGCGAGCGGTGCTGATCCAAGAAAACGCCGACGAGGTGCCTCTTCAGGTTTTGGCTAAAACGTACTACCGAGCAAAGCTGGCTTTCGGAAAAACATCCGGATCTAAGCCTGTCGGGTCGGATTGCGACAAGCGCCGGCGCCGTAAGTACGTGGTACGGGTCAACTCCCGAGAAGATTTCTTCCTCCCTGACGGGTTCGTGGGTGAGCGCCCAATCTTAACATTTGCGACCATCCTACACTACGCGGCAGTGTTCATTGGTGGCCAAGCAATAGCCTTCGCCTATGTACAGCGCGCTAAGTCGGACACGGACCGCCCAGGCCAGTATGGTTACGCGGCGACAAAGTACGGGACTGAGTGTATCCTCGGGCTGGGAGGGTCGTGCGGATACGTACCAGTCGGCGCCGTGGCGGACGTCGTCTCCACAATCGAGAGAGAGGGCCTCTTTTTTTTTTTTCATCGGGAGCCGTCTTCCGAGGACCTGTAGGACCACAAGGGGTAGGCTAAGAGGATGAACACCACTTGTCATTGTATTTAATTAAGCGTGCAACTGCCTAAAAAGAATAGAAAGCAGTGACTAAGACAGAAACAAGTGCCATATTCACTTTGTACCCGCTAGCAACTGCAGCTCCGATTTCATGCCAGTGAATCGCGGTCGATGGGGCGGCATTGGTTTCCAATGGCCTCTGGCGGGGGTGCCCGTCCATCAGACTGCCCGTCGGCGGCTATTCGCCACCAGTGCTTCGCGGGCGCTCTGCGGGGGGGGGGCGCTCACAGCTGGCGCACAAGGAGTGTTCTTGCCAGCGCCGAGACGACGCCGTCGCACACATGGCCACACAGGCCACCACGGAGTGAGTGACGCGGTCACCGCAGTCGCAGGTACCACCCAGTCGCGTCCACCGTCGTCTTCCCCGTCGCCCCTCACAACGGCACGCACTTTCCCCGCGACTTTTGCACCTGTCGTCTGTGTCACACTCTCGACGCTCCGTCTCCGATAGCCCTGGACCGATCCTTCCCCGTGCTACCGTGGCATGGAGGCCGACCGCAAGCGTGCGCGTGGTGCTAGCGGTGCGTGTTGTTCGTTTCTTTGGATCTGATGCATACCCACTGCCCCCGCCCCCCCCGTCCCCCC
>ENA-ORXC01000686-ORXC01000686.1-marine-metagenome-genome-assembly--contig:-NODE-686-length-22736-cov-73.428704_pt1 | contig 22736 bp, 18 predicted proteins | sample MGYA00237865_ERZ511478 | MGnify/ENA metagenome assembly ERZ511478
TTACAAAACATCCTATTTCAAAACTAATTTCGTTTACAGGCTCAACACCAGTGGGTCGTCAAGTTGGTAAAAATGCTTTGGAAGCAGATATTATTAAAAATATCGAGCTAGAATTGGGAGGAAACAGTCCGTTTGTAGTGCTAGAAGATGCAGATATAGATCAGGCGGTTGAAGCTGCTGCTTGGGGTAAATTTATGAACCAAGGTCAGATTTGTATGGCTATCAACAGAATTATCGTTGAAGATAAAGTCTATGACGAATTTACAGAAAAGTTTATAGCAAAAGTTAAGACCTTAAAACGATTGGATATGAATGATCCGGATACGTTTGTAGGTCCTATTATTGATCAAAACCAGTTTGATACTGTTAAAGGCTTAATAGACGATGCAAAAGAACAAGGTTACAAAATGGCATTAGGTGGAGAAGCTGAAGGTTTACATATGCCGCCACACGTTTTTGTAGATGTAGACGAAAATTGCCCATTATTTCAAAATGAGATTTTTGGACCAGCAGTGTCTATTGCTAGAGCAAAAGATACGGAAGATGCGCTACGATTAGCAAATGCTACAGACTACGGTTTATCTAGTTCTGTATTTACACAAGACGAAGCAAAAGGAATGGCATTTGCACAAGGTATTGAAGCTGGTATGACACATATTAATGATCAACCAGTTAATGATAGTGCCTATGCACCATTCGGTGGAGTTAAAAACTCAGGGCTAGGTCGTTTTAATGGACAATGGGGTGTAAAATCGTTTACCGTAGCACATTGGATTACCATTCAAAAAACACCAAGAAAATATCCTTTTAAAGCAGCTGATTTTCAGTAGAATTTTATTGTTTAAAATTGAATGATAAACAAATATAATTATGTCACTCTCACGGGTGAAAAATGTACTTAATGAGTTGGAAGCAATGTCTTTCCAACTATCTAGTGGAGAATTAGTATCTATTAATTTTCTCTTGATTGCGGTAGATAAGGTGTTAAAACATTTTATAAATTAAGATGGTGTCTTGAGTAAAGTAGAGGTGATAAACTTCCATATATGGAATGTAGATGACTATAATCTAAGATCGCAAGTAGAAAAGCAGACTTTAATTAGTCGGCTTTTTTATGCTTTAGGAAGTCTTTGTGTGTAAGGCTTGTAATGCTTATGTTAGCTTCTTAAAAGCCTCCTAACCTTCATTAAAAGGCAAAAAAATAAAGAGCATCCCCCGATACTCTTTATTATACACTCATTTTTGTAGTAAGCAAACTAATTCAAATATTGTGAGTGTTGTAAAATCTTATTAAGCTTTTTTAATTGAAGCTACAATGTCTAGCGCTTTTTTGGTTTTTTGTTCAATAGCTTCATAATCCCAAACACCTGTTGTCGCATCTGGAGCGATAAGTTTTGATCCCATACCTACGCAAGTAACACCTGCGTTAAACCATTCTTCCAGACTCTCTTGAGTAGGAGATACTCCACCTGTAGGCATTATAGAGGTCCAAGGACACGGGCCCTTTATAGCTTTTACAAACTGAGCTCCATATATCCCTCCAGGAAAAAGTTTTACTACCTCACAACCTAATTCTTCTGCACGAGCAATTTCTGTAAGAGACCCACAGCCTGGTGACCAGAGTACTTTTCTTCTGTTACACACTAAGGCGATATCTTCTCGTAACACTGGTGTTACAATAAAGTTTGCGCCTAGTTGCATATAAAGCGATGCTGCAGCACCATCTGTAATACTACCTACACCTAGTATGAGCTCTGGTAATTCCGCTTTCGCGAAAGCGCACAACGCATCAAATACTTTGTGGGCATTATCGCCTCTACTTGTAAACTCTATCACGCGAGCACCTGCACTATGGCAGGCTCTGAGAATGTTTTTACCCACCTCAATAGACTCGTTATAAAACAAAGGCACGATGCCTGTGTCTTTCATTGCTTGAGCTACTTCTATTCTTGTAAATCTTGCCATAATTATCTTGAAACTTTACCTGTTTGATCTCCATCCATAAATCGCTCTATGTCTTGTAAAGATACGAGGTTATAATCGCCGTAAATAGTATGTTTAAGGCAACAAGAAGCCACGGCAATATCTATTGCGCGTTGTTTATCCATAGGTTTATCTATGAGGCCATATGCAAGACCTCCCATAAAGGCGTCTCCACTACCTACACGATCTACCACGGGAGTTACCTCTTGCACGTGTGCTTTATAAATTTGATCACCGTCATATAGTATTCCTCCTATGCGCTGGTGAGAGGCGCTTACAGAGTAGCGCAGTGTGGTCGCAACTTGCTTTAGGTCTGGACACATTTTAAAGAGTTTATCATACAGCACAGGTAACGACTTTTCGTCGTGATAATTGGGCTGTACTTTAGGTTCTCCCAGCATAAAATATGCAGTGTCTATGTCGCCTAGTATGAGATTACTATACTTGAGTAGCTCTGGCATTACTTCGTGAGGTTCTTTTCCCCATTTCCATAATTTAGATCTGTAATTTAAATCTGTAGAAATGGTAAGTCCCATCTTTTTTGCCATTTTAACTGCTTCTAGACATTCTAAAGCAGCTTGCTCAGATATGGCTGGAGTGATACCACTCCAGTGAAACCAAGATGCTCCTTTAAAAATGGTCTCCCAGTCAAAAGCTCCCTTTGTAACGGTAGCCATAGAACTGCCAGCACGGTCGTAAACGACGTTGCTGGCTCTTGTTCCGGCTCCTGTTTCTAAAAAGTAAATACCTAATCGATCTCCACCTCTGTGTATATGTGTATCACCTACACCTAGTTTTTTTATTTCTTGCAGCGCAGTATCGCCTATCTCATTGTGAGGAAGACGTGTTACAAACTCTGCAGGAACACCTAAGTTGTTAAGTGATACTGCTACATTAAACTCACCACCACCGTAGGTAGCTCCAAAGGTTTTGGCTTGTGAGAATCTCAAGAAGCGCTCTGTAGAGAGGCGCAACATTATTTCTCCAAAGGTGACTACTTTGCTCATATGCTAGTTATATACCTAATGCTTGACCACCACCTACTTGAATAGTTTCGGCAGTTAAGAAGGCTGCATCTGCACTTGCTAAAAATGATACAACACCCGCAACATCTTCTGGTTGTCCTAATCTACCTAGCATAATATTATTTGCCCACGAAGCAAACACTTCTGGTTTTGTCTCTTTAATTTGCTTGTGGAAAGGTGTATCTATCGTACCTGGTGATACTGCGTTTACACGTATACCATACTCAGCTAGATCTTTTGCAAGTGCTCTTGTAATAGTATGCACTCCAGCCTTAGATGTACCATAGATTCCAGCACCTGGTCCTCCGGCATTCCATCCTGCGTTAGACGTATAGTTAATAATAGTAGGGTGGTCACCTTTCTTTAAGAATGGAATCGCCGCTCTAGAAGCAAAAAATACACTGTCAAGGTTAAGAGCCATTACAAATCTGTAAAACTCAGTTGTCATTTCTTCAAAACGTGATCTACCACCTAGACCTCCTGCATTGTTTACAAGCACATCTATCTTACCGTATTTTTCACCTATTTTTTTGATGTTTGCTGTAACCTCTTCTTCTTTAGTTACGTCAAAACCGTAGTACTCTGCAGTTACTCCAGCAGCTTTAAGCTCCTCTAGTCGTTGCGCACCATCTTCATCTTGAATACCGTTTATGATAACCGTATATCCTTCTTCTCCCAGTCTCTTTGCAACAGCAAATCCTATTCCTCCTGTGGCACCAGTTACGATAGCCACTTTACCTTTATTTTTACTCATAGTTTTTTAATTAATTAGTTATTTTCAACAATTTTTATATTTCTGATTAGCCCAAAGATTGATATCACAACCATAGGCGCTAGTATTGCAATTACAATAAATGCAGGTGTATATGATGTAGAAGCTATCATAGGTATGAACCAGTTCATAATAATAACTGATATTGCTCCCACAGTTCCTGCGAGGCCTGCAAGCGTTCCCACAGAAGGCCCTCTAAATAAATCTGTAGATAATGTCTGGATGTTTCCGATAGCAAACTGAAATCCAAAAAGTACTACGCCCGTTATATAAATAAACGTCATAGGGTTATTATCATCTACTAAGAAAATGATACCTAAAAGACCTAAAAATATAAGTGTAGCCCCTATTAGTATCGTACGCTTACGCGAAAAGTCAACCGAATGTTTTGCCATTAACTTACCGCTGTACCATCCACCAGCAAGACTTCCTATCATACCACCTACGTATGAAATCCACATTGTAGACCCTATTTCTTCTACACTAAAACCAAACTGACTGTTAAGGTATAATGGCATCCAGCCTACAAATAACCACCAGATAGGCTCTATAAAGAATCGCGCAGCAAGAACACCCCAAGATTCTTTATAACTTAAAATTTGCAGAAGAGAAAGACCTTTTTCCTTTGTAGCATTTTCATCTACAATAGCTCTACCTTCCATAATGAGGGCTTTTTCCTCATCTGTAATCCACGAGTGATGTTTTGGAGCGGCTTTATTGATAATAAACCAAGGTATTACCCATAAGATACCTAATGCACCAATGATGATATACGTACTTCTCCATCCATAATTTCCATATAAAACAGCAATAAGTGCAGGAGCAATAATACTTCCTACAGATGCCCCAGCATTAAAAATTCCTTGAGCAAGTGCTCTCTGGTTTACCGGAAACCACTCTCCATTACTTTTTACCGCTCCAGGCCAGTTCCCTGCTTCTCCCAGACCTAATAAACCTCTAAAAATACCTAATGAAACCAGTCCTTTTGAAAATGCGTGAAAAACAGAGGCAAGTGACCATAGTATGATAGAAAATGCAAATCCTAACCGTGTACCTATAATGTCCATAAGTTTACCAGACAGAAACTTTCCGGCAGCATAGGTTACCATAAAAATGTTGAGCATTAAGGCATAATCATAATCATCCATACCGAGATCTTTACCCATCTCTGGCCACATAATTCCAAAGGCAGAACGATCAATATAGTTGATAATGGTTGCAAGGCATATGAGCGCTATAATCCACCATCTTAGTCCTTTAAGTTTCATAGTTTTTATATTTTTTTGGCTCTTTATTATTTCATATAAGAAAGTAAACGCCCTGGCTATTTTTTAATAGCTATTCTAAATTTGTAATATTTTTTGATTGTTTTTACGCTTTCGCGAAAGCGTATATACTCATAAACTATAGATCGTAACAGTATTGATATAGTGCTTTAAAGTGCTCTTTCATCATTTGTTTTGCAACCTTTGTTTTTTGATCACGTATAGCTTCATATATGCGCTCGTGTTCTCCTATACTGGTTTGTGCCATTGTGCTATCACAAACGTGGTATTTTTCAAAATTTGTGATAATCTCTGGTGTAATCATTAACATAAAAGTGTTCATCGTACTGTTTCTAGAAGCTTTTGCAATAGCTAGGTGGAAGAGTAAATCTTCTTGCACTGCATCTTCTCCATTAAGCACTTTCTTGGTATATGCATCAAGTGCAGATCGCATTGCTTTAAGATCATCATCTGTGCGGCGCATTGCTGCTAGACGAGCGGTTTTGAGTTCTAATAAAATTCTAGTTTCTACTAGTGATTTAAAGTGTGGAGTCTCTAGACTTAAGATGTCATCTATAATTCCATTCATTGCAATCACACCTATATTTGCTACAAACGTACCGCTTTGAGGAATGGATTTAAGTAAACCATAAAATTCAAGTTTTTGAATAGCGCTTCTCACGTTACCGCGAGACACTTCAAACTTTTCTGAAAGCATACGCTCTGAAGGAAGTTTATCTCCAGGCTCAAGATTTTTATAATTGATCAATTCTTGAATTTGAGCAATTATAGACATCTCAACATCGGCATTTTCAGATTTTGTACGTATGTCTAGATTCATAATTAATTATTTATAGTTACACGTTCTTATATGTTTGATTTACTGTAATATAAGATTTTTGCTATATTTTAAATCAGTGATTTACTTCTAATTTATAGACTCTTACTTTTGCAAAGGCTCCTTCGTCTCGGGTTTGTAAATAGTTGCCTACTTTAAAATAATTTTCAAAGATATTCCATCTTTTGATAGATGTACTGTCATATACAGCAAACTCTTGATTATTTAACGATACTACCATTTTTCCGTCTTCTACATCTACCTCTAATGTGAATTTTCCGAAGCCTACTTCTTGTTTAAAAGTATACCCCTTATCATCATCCCAGGCTTCGTCAAGTAATATGGCGTCATCAATCACATTTTGACTTTTTAAAACCTTAGTCTTTACTCTTATTTTTCCATCTTGCCAGTATACTTTTAATATGGGTGGCGCATTGTTATCTTTTTGACCTAGTCTATCTCGTTGCTCATTAGTAAGTCTGCCGTGTATCTGGGCTATAATTACTTTGTGGTATTTACCATTTTCTGCTCTTGAGACAGCATCCATAGCCATCTTGACTTTCATATTACCACCTTGTTCAAAGGTCCAGTTTACATTATTTTCTCCAGAGACCATTTGTTCTCTCAACTCAGATCTGGAGTATTTTGTATTTCTGGTAGTTTTACTAGGGTAGGCGTGAAAAACAATAGCCCCTCGTGTACTATCATTGTACATAAATGGCTTTAAAGTTTCGTTTGTTGCATACTCTAGAATCTCAGGAGGGCTTACCTCTATTACTTTAGGATCTCCTTTAGGTATGGTTACCTTCCAGTTTGTAAGATCTATTTCTGGCAGTTTATATTTTTTTCGTTTCTTTTTCTTTTTTTTCTTTGCTTTTTTTGGAGTTAGAATTTCACTAGGGGTATTACCACTGCTTTCTACCATCTGTCCAAAAGACAGCGTGGTAGAAAGTAATAGTAATATGAAAAATGTGGCTTTCTTCAAAATATATGTTATTGTAATCCTGCCGTAAAGTTGTCTATACGTGCTTCTACACTTGCATTGTAAAAGAATATACTTACTGTACTATCTGCACCTGAGTTAAAATCAAGTGTTACTAGTGTATAATCTTCATCAGATCCAGTAAACTCAACAATTGCAGATGCTTCTGCAGTAGCGCGGTCTACATAACCACCACCAGGTAAAACAGATACTGTTGCAGACCCTCCTGGATCTTCTATTCTATATGAATATGTGATTCTGTAATCTGTATTAGGTGTTACTGTAAGTTCTTGATATCCTATTCTAGAAGCGTCACTTGGCAATTTTGCTGCTTGTCCACCTTCTGGTACAGTACTACTTGTGTTGATTTGAATCACGCCTCCTAGATCTGAGTTACGCCAAGAATCACGTCCATCACCAGTACCATCTGGAAGTGTGTTGTCCTCAAAGCTAGGCTCAATTATAACTGGAATAATAGCTTCTGGTTCTTCTGGTTCTACAACCTCTACTACATCCGAAAATGTACTTACTACGCCTAAAGCATCAGATGCTGTTAGGGTTACTGTATATGTTCCTTCTGCTGCATATTCGTTCTGTCCATCTACCTCACTAGAAGTGTTACCATCACCATAGTCCCAAGAGTAAGTAGTGGCACTTGTAGATAAATTTGCAAAGTTGTAAATGGCAAAATTATTTATATCTACCGTGGCAATAAAGTTTGCTTCTGGTGGTGTTGTGTCTTCTTGACTTCCTGCCTCAGGAAGGTCTAATTCATTTTCACAAGAAATGGCTGCCACCATCCCTAAAAGTAAAAGGGCAATCTTGCTTGTTTTTAAAAAATATTTCATCTTCTTAATTTTTTAGATTAGTACCCAGGGTTTTGTGATAATAACCCATTACTAAGGTTAATTTCAAACTGAGGAATAGGTAATAATAAATCTGTAGCGCTAAAGCTATGTCCATTTGCATTTGAGAATTCAGTAAGAACATCTTGAGCTACCCCAAATCTTCTTAAATCGTGTATTCTGTGATTTTCAAAGGCAAGTTCTACACGTCTCTCGACAAGTAAATCATCTCTTGTAATTACAGTTACCGTATTTGCATCATCATCTGGATTATCTGGATCATCTGCTAGTCCAGCTCTATCTCTAATTTCTTGAAAAGATGCAAGAGCATTAGATGAGGTAGTCTGAGCACCACCAGCTAGTATAGCCTCTACGTGCATTAAAAGTACATCTGCATAACGCAATATAATCCAGTCATTACCCGCACTCGTAGGGTCACTACTCGTTTCTGCAATACCTAAATCTGCATCTCCATTAGGAATCCACTTTACTACTTGAGTTTGTGTAGGTTGTTGTGCATCTACTCGCTTTGAGTATTGTGCTCTATCTCCACCAAATTCATCTAGAGCTGCAATAGCCTCATCTGTAACATAGTTTACTCCACTTGTACGACCTACACCGTTAAGCATTTCTGCTGAGAAGTTTTGACTTTCAAGAGAGTTGCTTGCTACATAACCTACAGTAAAAATGTTTTCACCATTTGCCTCATTAAAGAATACATCTCTAAAGTCTGCTTCAAGGGCATATTGCTCACTGTTTATGATATCTTCAAGTAAACCTTGAGCTTCACCATAATTAGTTCCTTGTGTTAAATATACTTTTGCTAGCATACCTTGTGCAGCAGCTTTTGAAGCTCTGTTAGGAGTACTAGTAACATCTAGAGATGAGATAGCATTTTGAAAATCTGTAACAATAAAGTCATAAATATCACTTGTTGCTACTCTGGTAAACTGTGCTTCAGTGTCAGTGATAATTATAGGTGCATCTATAAGTGGTACATCACCATACGAGCGTACTAAGTTAAAATATGCAAGTCCTCTTAAGAACCTAGCCTCACCTTCTATAGTCGCAGCATCATCACCGGCTAAATCTATATTATCTAAAACTAGATTAGCTTTCGTAATAATATCATACATACTACGGTAGTAGTCAAATACAAAACCATTAGTAGGTTGTACTGTAAAGTTGTCAAATTGACCAGCTTCACCTTCACCACTTTTTGATCTCGTGTTGTCACTGAGCATCTCTGTTACATAGAACTCAATTTGTTGAGAGTGATTAAGACTTGCATCTGTAAGCTCAAGACTATTAACACCTTGTAGTGCGTCATAGACTGATACTAAAACAGATTCAAGCTCTTCTGCATTATTTGGGAATGTTTCACCCACAAGTACCGCTGTTGGTACTGGCTCTAAAAAGTCATCGCCGCAAGAGACAGTGCTCACTACGATCAATAACATCAATAAATTTTTAAATGTTTTCATAGTTGTCTTTCTTAAAATTCTAAATTAACTCCTAGCGATATAGTACGTGCAATAGGCGATCCTCCACGTTGATACCCTACATTAAGAGCACCTTCATTCTGGTATGATTCTGGATTCCATCCAGTATAACCATCTGCAGTGATATACATTAAGTTTTGCCCTGAAGCATATACACGAGCACGAGATAAACCTACACGTGAGATAAGATCTTTATCAAAAGTATATCCAAGGCTCAACGTACGAAGTGCTACGTATGATGCGTCAGAAATAATATCATCAGTAAAAATTTTCTCTTTAATAAATTGTTGATCTGGAGTCGTTTCTGTGTTGAAATCCTCACGACTACTAAACTGATTAAAGATATACTGGTCTGCAATGTTTCTTACCTCTGCACCCCAGCTTCCTTGTAGTGTGAAGCTAAAATCTACATCACCTATTTGGAAATCATTTGCAACACTCCAGATGAGATCTGGGAATGGATCACCTATGATTGTTTTATCCTCATCATCTATAAGTCCATCACCATTTAAATCTTTTACGTAAACATCTTGTGCTTCACCACCTACTACTGCATAAGGGTCATTTATAAATTCAAGCGGGATATCTCTATCCACTACATAACCATAAAAAGAAGAGATAGGCTGTCCTTCAAGTGTAATCCACTCAGCAGCACGTTTACTATCTACATTTGTAATAAGTCCACTTGCTCCAGCAAAGTCAGTTAGTTCATTCTTATTTGTAGAAGCTAGTATAGTCGTATTCCAAGTAAAGTTTTCATTTGTAATGTTACGTGTACGTAACTCAATCTCTATACCCTTATTTACCACTTCACCTCTATTTGCAAGTGCTTGACTAAATCCTGTAGTTGTAGAAACTGGTACATTAAGTAATAACTGGTCTGATGTCTTGTTATAAGCATCAATAGATCCAGAGATTCTCCCTTGGAAAAGGCCAAAGTCTACAGCGACGTTTGCCTCGCTTGAGCGTTCCCACTGTAAATCTGGGTTTGCAACGTTTATAGGAGCAAGACCATTAACTACCTCATTGTTAAAGACACTAGAATTTGGTCCGTATAATTGTAGTGATGGGTATAGTTCAATATTATCAGAAATAAGACCGCTACCTAGGCTTAAGTCTTTGTTACCTGTAAAACCGTAACTAGCTCTAAGTTTTAAGTTACTTATTACATCACTTTCGCTAAGGAAATCTTCTCTCGCAAGGTTCCAACCTAATGATACCGCTGGGAAGTAACCATATTTGTTATTTACTCCAAAAGAAGAGTGTCCATCTGCTCTTAAACTTACAGAGGCAAGATATTTATCTTCATAAGAATAGTTTACACGTCCAAAAAATGAAAGTAAACGCTCTTCAGTATTATATGATACATTTTCTATAACAGTTGTTCCACCACCGAGAGTTTGTATAAGATCATTTGAAAACCCGTTTACAGCAACAGATGAGTATTCACGATCCCACTTCTCTGCAGAGGCTCCTAAAAGTGCACTTAAGTTATGCGAGCCAAAAGACTTGTCATAAGTAAGTAATGCTTCAGTAAGGATATGTATACGCTCGAAGTTGTCTAAATCTAGTTGTGCGGCAGATGCACCGTTACGGCTAGCTTCTACTCCTTGGTAACGACGTTGCTTTCTTGACTGGTAATCACCACCTAGAGTAGCTTTAAAGTTTAATCCTTCTGCAATCTTGTACTTTCCATAAAAGTTACCATACATTCTAAACTGCTTATCTGTACGATCTCTCTCTAATACTTTTGCAGCGGGGTTTTGATTACTTGTAGTACTTATATCTACTAGCTCACTTCCATCTCCAAAGAGATCATAATTATCAAAGTGACGTTCTCTAGCATAATCACCTATTTGTACATCTGGATACACGTTGCGATCTACATATTGAATAGAGTTTGCATCGTGAAAAATAGGTAACCACGGCTGTTGCCTTAAAATATCGTGAGTAGATCCATCAAAACGTCTTCTATTTGTATAAGAAGGAGCAAGGTTAGCCCCAAAAGAGAAGTTGTCATTTACTTTAGTATCTACTTTAAGTCTAAAGTTATATTTCTTAAAGTCATCTGTAATTAGAACCCCTTCATCGTGCACATAAGAAAGTGAGGTGTTGAATTTTGTTTTCTCGCTTCCACCTCTTGCGCTCAGTGAGTGACTTTCTATCTGTCCGCCGTCAAAAATGCGATCTTGCCAAGACTCATCTATACCTAAAAGCTCTCTATATTGAGACCTTAGAGAAAGTTCTCCAGTATTTGCAAGCTCTCTAGCGTGAGATGCTGCTACGCTTATATCATAAGCATCACTTTGTCTTGCTTCTTTAAAACCAGTAAAGGTGTTGTAACTAAAAACCGTTTTACCTTCTTTACCCTGCTTAGTGGTTATTATAATAACCCCACCAGAAGCTCTAGAACCATAAATAGCAGCAGATGCTGCATCTTTAAGAACTTCTACAGAGTCTATGTCGTTTACATCTACAGTGTTTAGGAAGTCTGCATCGAGAACTACGCCATCTACTACAAGAAGAGGCCCGCTGTCTCCAGCAATAGATCCTACACCTCTAATGTTTATTGTAGCATTAGATCCAGCTTCACCTTCGGTAGCCTGTATATTAAGACCGGCAACTTGACCTACGAGGGCTTCGTTTGCCGTACCTACAGCTATCTGATCTAGATCTTCATTTTTTACCTTACCTACAGCTCCAGTAATTTTTGTTCTAGATTGTGTACCATAACCTATTACAACTACTTCTTCAAGAGCATTTGCATCTACTGTAAGACTCACGTTTGCTTCAGTTTGCCCAGTAATAGGGACAATCTTAGTAGCAAAGCCTACATACGAGTACTGTAAGACATCACCAACCGATACAGACAACTGGTAATTACCATCAAAATCTGTTGAGACTCCGTTTTGAGAACCTTGTACAATTACACTCACTCCAGGAATAGGAGCATTGTCTTCCTCCGAGACTACGGTACCTTTTATAATATATGCGTCTTGCCCAAAAAGCAATACACCACATAAAAGAAAAAAGGCTAAGGAAAACTTAGTTTTTACATTCATAATTAATGATTTAAGATTTAATTAATTTGTTTTTTAAATAATCCTCAGAAAAACATTAAGTGCTATAGGTTCTGTATGCGTTTTACTACTTTTACAGCAAATAGACTTTCTAAGTTTATTTATACTTCCTACCAGAAGTGATTATCAAGGACAGTGTCGCAGCTGTCCTTTTTTTATTGGTTTTCCAGACTGGTTTACCAGTTTGGAAAACCAAATATGATGATAATAAATTGTTAATGCAAAAAAAAGAGTGTTAAAATATTAACTATTTCATAAAATCTTCGCGTATTGGTGAGAAAACGTCAATAAGCACCCCTGCTTCAGTACAAATAGCTCCGTGTAAATCGTGTGGCGGAATGTAAAAAGAATCTCCAGCTTTGAGGGTCTGAGTCTTTCCGTCTATAGTAACATCAAAAGATCCACTCTCTACATAAGTTACTTGAGAATGGTAGTGCTCGTGCATAGGTCCTATTCCTCCTTTTTCAAAATATACCTTTACGAGCATAATCTTATCGTCATAGCCCATTATTTTGCGTTTTACGCCTTCACCTACTACTTCCCACTCAATGTCTGCGCCTTGTATAAATTCTTTACTTGATCCAAATGATTCCATAATGTTTAATTTTTAAGTTGTTTAAAATAATATGTACCCTTCCAGGTGTATGTATTGTTAGATAATTCTAGTTTGTGTTGCGCTTTCGCGAAAGCGGAATCTACCACAATCACTACATAACGGTCTTTGTTTTGTAAGGTAAGCTCGAGTGCTGTATACCCTTGAGGTGATGCTAGTGATTTAATATTTTGAACGGCTGCATAAGCATTTTCTGCTTTTTCGGTCACTGGGTTATACGTGCCGTGAGACTCTATTACTTGCACAAACAGGCCATTCTTCATATTGTTGCGACGATGTATAAGCATAGGGTCGCGACGTAAATTAAACTCTGGATCACTGGCTCCTACACGGCCAAAAATGAACTGATCTTTACCCTCTGTGAGAACAGTTGCCGAGTAAAACTTCTTGTTATCTAGCCAGGTAAACTGTGTGTTTTCTGTACTAGGGATGCCTGTAGCCTCTTTCCAGATATGCTGGTAACCTGCCTTTGTGCCTAGGGTGCTGAGTTGAGGTGGAGTGTTTAAATCAAGGTTAGTCGCTACTACTTGCCCTTTATAATAGAGTGGGAGGTCATATTTGTGATTGCCATCACTGGTCACGTTAAGAATATCTATAAGCAACGGTTTTTTATGATGGTCTAGCGTTACCATCATCATAGTACGAGTAAACTCTGTGCCGGGGTAGGCATTTGCCTCTACCGCACTTACAACTTGAATGTTTGGGTCGCTTGTTTCAAAAGTGGTTACCTCTGGGTGATGTTTTGAACTTTCTTTAAATATGCCCTTGTAATGAGAGTTTTCATCTTGTACGAGGGTGTTGTGAGCTATTGTTTGTTTTGCCCAACTCGTATTTTCTTTAAGATATCCTCCACCATTTTTTTGCTCTACATTTACAAAACGCGCCAGGCCATAGTCTTGTAATACCTCTTCACCATCTTCATATAAGGAGTATGATAATTTATCAAAGTGACCGTGACTTAAGCCGTGAGCGGCATTCTTCATAACAAGTGCCATTGTGCCGCCCTCATAATTTGCACGCAATATAGCTACACCACCTTCATCACCTTTTGCCCCGTCACGTAAGAGCATAGACTCTTTTATAAAAGGTTGTGCTTTGCCTTGATGTATACCTTGAGCAACGGCAAGGCCTGTGGCATCTAGCTGTACATTATCTTGTTGTAGTGCAACAGATAGTAATCTTGGGTCTTGATTACCGTAATAGTATGCAATATCTACTGCAGAAACTAGGGACGCCGTTTGGTATGACATTCCCTTCTGTCCATCATTAAGAGGGAAGAACTCACCATCTGCATCTGTAAGGTTTAATAGGGCATCTACCGCTTTAATGAGTACACCGCCGTTGTATTCAAATATTTTGAGCTCTGGTTTTTTAGTTTCTAACGCTTGCGCGAAAGCTAAGAAAGGATACATCGCATAACGCTGATAGTAAGGTCCTTCTGTATAATAACCATCTGGCGAAAATGGCTCATCTAGATTTGCCAAAAACCCGGTTTTTTGTCCTTCTCTCTTTATCGTTCCGCCATCATTGTCAAGGGCTTCACTGTCTATTCCGTCGTCCTTTATTCCGTATAAAGCTCTATCTACAAGCTCGTCATCATTCATCACTAAGCCTATCATCCCTACAGCTACAGTTCCCCAAGTACTATGATTATGTACTCTATTAAAAAACTGTGGCGTTTCTACAGATAGAAAATCTGCAAAGGGGCGAAATAACTCATTGTCTAAGGTCTGTCGTTCTTCTTCTGTGACCCATCCTCTTATACCGTCATACGCCTGACTCATATACACAAGCCAGTTTGCATCATTAAGACATTGCCAAAAGATTTTTCCGCGGGCATATGAGCGTTCTTGCGGGTGACGAGGTAGTGACTTGTACATCTTTGCATATGCTAGTAATACATCTCTGGTAAACGCTGCATATTTGGTGTCGCCTGTAATTTGAAACAGGGCACCTGCTTTTTGTAAAGTGGCATAATTTTTTTTGTGTTGAGTATGGGTGTAGCCACCAGCCATATCTTTTGGTATGGGCACTTGTATACCTTCTGCCATTGCCGCATCTACTTCTTGCTTTGCTCGCTCAAGCGATTTGTCAAATAATGGTACACTCCCTAATGCACTTTTGATATCATCTACACTTTTTGAGGTAAGCATTAGTTTAGGGTGATCTGCAACATTTTCTGAGTCACTTACTATAGTAGTTTGATCCTGATCTTTACAAGAAAGAGCAACCATTACAATTGCGATGAGCTGTATAGCTTTTTTTAAGTGTTTAAAGTGTGTCATAAATAGTTACTTTATCTTATAAGTTACCTCTGTTGCAGGTTGTAATGTGTAGTTTGTATCAATACCATCTTGAGTGACAATAATCGCTACTTTTTTGCCACTTAGTAGTGTGATGGTTAATTCTTGATTGTTTACTTGAGTCATTATATCTGCCCCTTCCGGAATATCTATAGTTACTGTGTCAACAACCGCTTTTGATATATTAAAGTAAATGGAGGTGTTTCCTTTAGATAGTATTTTTATACTGCCATTATGAAGTGACCACCCTTTTAAAGATGGGTTTTTATCAGTCTCTAGTATGCGGGTGTCATAAGTGCTATAAGGATAAAGTACAGTAATAAAACTATGTGATGCTTCTCCTTCTTTAGAAACGGTAGACCACTGTTTTCCTCTTTTTCCAGAAGTAGTTACACGATCCACCTTATTGAGTTGGTAAATATCTAGACCGCTTCCGTTAGAAAAATTAGAACGTAAGAGTTCAGCACCATTTTCTGTGGTATAATGACCTTGCCATTGTTGCTTATAGATATGTGCTTCTTTAGCGTAAAAATTATCTTTCACGATCCAAAAATCATCTTCTACAGAGATTACTTGTCTTGTGTATGTAACCCCTTTTTCCTCAAAGCCACCGTGGCTGCCTATAAAGAGATCTATAGATTCGTTAGAAAGCCACCCCAGCACCTTAGGTTCTGGAAGACTTTTAAATTTACCAAAACCACTTCCTCCTTTATTAGATGTGTAGTCTTTACCTTGAAGTATGTTGTCTACAAGCGCAACATTTTTTACTTCACTATTTTTAAATAGTTCTAGGTCATCTAGTGAGTAGCGTACCTGGTAATTAGGTAAAACTACGTGCTCATTTGCCATTGCTTGTATACCTAGCATATCTCCGTGCTGGTGGTCTGGCTTGTCTTTATCTAGACCTGCAGATATTATGAGCATTTTATCACTAGCCTTCCAGCCTTCTCTCATTATATAATAGCCTGTGTCTGTAAAAGCATATGACTTTGTTTCTGGTGGTGTCGCTTTTATAGATTTTAATCCTTCTAGTTGATTACGGCTTAGGTACCATAAATACTTAGGTTGTACTGCTTGCTTTGCAAAATGTCCCATTGCTGGATCATCAAATAATAGGTAGCCTAGTGTAAGCGTCCCAGAGATGTCATTTTTTTCTGCCCAAGGCGTATCTGTATCATCAGATAGTACAGGAGCGCTTCCGTCTGGATAAGCAACTTTAGTGAGCGTTGTAAATAATGATTTAAGCTTGTCTTCCCATAGTGCACTTACTGGCATATTACTTTTTTGAGCCAATTGGTACACATAAAAATAGTTGTCTATATCGCTCTGGTGGTAATGTATAGTACGTTCAAACTGAAACCCATCTTCATTAATCTCTCTTTTAAGATGCTCCTCTAGAAGAGACATTGCGTGTGTATACCACACATCTGCATCTTTAAAGTCATTTAATATTATAGCAAGCATAGCCAGTGCAGAGAGACCTCTGGTCTGGTGATTGCCAGGTTTAAACTCTTTATTGTTTTTATATAAATGTGCTGCGTGTTGAAGTAGTGTGGCTATAGTAGTAAGTTGATTCTTGTCTGTGTATGCTGCTTCTCCCAGATATCCATTATGTATTTGAAGCCAGTTTAAAATGCGATAACCAGATCTAAAAGATTCATACACGCCATTACCATCATTTATGGTTTCAAAACTACTAGTAATTAAAGCATTATTAAGAGATGCTAGTTGCGATGTGTAGTAGTCTATGTAAGATGGGTTTTTATTCTCATAGCGGTATAAAAAGGCAATGTCTACCATTTTATGTTGCCTAGCAAGGTGTCTTAAACCATATGCATTAATAGGATTCCCATTTTTATAGTTAAAAGGTAATTTCCAAAACGTACTATCATCAAATTTATCTAGGTGATCTTGAGCTCTAGCCGTGTGATATGTCTCCATCTTAGGGTAAAGACGTTTGTACTCTTCAAAACGCTTGCCTGTCTCGTGCCAGTCATAAAAATAACGAGAGGCAAAAACAGTTCTAAAATGTAGGGCGAGACCAGCTTGAGAAACTTCTCCTAGATCTTTTTGTACGCTAGTTTTTAGATATGGGAGTATATCATCTATAGCAATTACCCGCTCAGAAGGAATATGCTGTGCATATCCTGATAGGGTAAGTAATAAAAAGCATAGCTGGACCCCATATTTTTTAAAACGCTGCAACATTAGTAAACTAACTTAAGTTTTAAGTTTTGCACCACTTTAATCTCTCCAGAGTTTGAAATCTTATTATCCACAGGTTCTTGTCCTTTTTCACCCCACAGTACTGCAATGGTTTTTATAGGGTTATTTGTAAAGGTATTTTCGGCAAGAGTTACGTTTACGATGCCTCTTGTTTTTAATAAAATATTACTCTTCTCTTGAGCGCCACATTGTGTAAATGTATTGCCACGCACGACAAGGCTACCGCCTATAGTAGACTCGTCATAACCACCACGGTAGTAGTCTAGCACATTCATCCCTACGTTTGTAAAGTTGTTATCTTCTACAAAAACAAAAGCCGCGTTATAATCTCCTTTGTCATTAGTTTCCTTATTAAGTTGGATACCTCTTGCAGTGTTTTTTATGGTGCTATTTTTAATTGAGATTGTATCTGCAAACGAAGCTTTACTAGTTTCTAACACACTTTTAAAACCATCTATCTCAACATTATCTAGCCATAATTCATATGCCTGGCCCATCCCTTTTTCTAGGGTTGCAAATGCGTCTGTACCCTTATCACCCTTAAGTATAATGTTTGATAGCTTAAGCTTTGCTCTAGGTTGTAGTTCAAAACCTTTGGTAGCGTTTTTAAAAGTAATCACGGGTCTGTTAGTCGTTGCTGTAGATTGTAGGGTTACCGCTTTCGCGAAAGCGTAATTACCATCCACCTCATAAGTGCCAGGTGCTATATTTATGGTAGTGCCTTGGCTTGCATTTTTTATAGCTTTTGTCAATTCTGCTTCTGTCGAAACTGTTATTGTTTCTGGGGCGTTTTGCGCAGGTCTGGTGTTAAACCAAGAGGTCCCGTAGTTTGAGATATCTAGCAATTCTTTATGATTACTTGATACCGAAACAATAGCTCCGGCACGGTTAGACTCGTCACGGCTGTTGCCTAATAAATCTTGATCTATACGGTCAAAATCAAAACCGTTGTAAAGTTCATTTTGCGCTCCTTGAGGTGCAGAAAATAAGTTGTCACCTTGTGATAGGTCTAGTGTTTTTGTAATAATACCATCTGTCTTATAATCGCTCGTGTTTTTTACATTTATAAAGTTGCTCTTAAAAGTCACTCCTGTTATGGAGTCATATGTTTTTACAACACTCGCAGTGGGCGCATCTGTGTATATAAGATTATTTGCTACCACCATACGCTCTGCTCTTGCAGATCTAATCTCTGAAGCGGGTAATACCTCTGCCTGACTTAAATTTGCCCCTACACCAAAATGCCAAGGCGTCTTTGAGTTTATAAAAGAGTTATGTGCAACCACAACATCTGTCACTTGGTTATAACGATTAAGTGGAGATTTTGGGATACCATTCATCACGGCAAGCGGTGCTCTAAACTCGTTTCCTTTTAAGTTATAGAAGTAGTTGTTTACAATCCAGTGGCCCGTGTTTATAACACGTATACCACCTATAAATTCTGAATTGTCATTACCTATAAACACGTTGCCATCTATAGTAGCATAATTACCGTGTCTTAATACCAGTGAACCCTCAGATTCAAAAAACACATTGTTTTTAAATGTATTGTAGTTACTCTTGCTAGAGATAATCTCTACCTCACCATTACAACGTTCAAAATAATTATGCTCTACATTTACATATCCTGGTGTCATAGAGGTATAGCTGTCTCCCAGTTGTAGCGTCTCTGCACGTGGACCTCCTTTTCTAGGTCGCGGTCCAAAATGGTTGTCTTTAATCTGGTGATAGGTATTTACATTTTCATTACCCTTAAGCATCACACGCAGGGTAGGACCTTGGTTTGTTTTACCAGTGATGTAGTTATGGTCAAAGCTGTTATGTTGCCCCCACAGTTCTATCCAGTGGTTTTTACTATCTCGATCTGGGTTTGTAAAATCTTCTATCACACAGTCTGTCACTCTAGAGTGATAAGCAATTTTTGAATCATCTATTTTATATCTTATTACAGCTTTTTCTGTCGTAAATCCGTTTTTAAAATGTAAACCACTCACGTGCAAGTACGACCCGCCCAGCTTGAGTGAAGAGTTACCCTCTAAGATAACCTCACCTGGAGTTTCGGCTGTAAGAGATATGGGGTTTGCTTCTGTACCCTCACCATAAAATTTTATGGCAGCATCTGTCCAAACACCGTTTTTAAGCACAATATGATCTCCGGGTTCTGCATTTTTAATAGCTGTGTTGAGCTCGTCTATGGTAGCCACGGTCTGGCTTGCGTCTAGTGCTGCCTCTTTACAGGCGCTTAAAAGTACGAGTGAGCAAAGAAGTATGAGATGTTTATACATAATGTGATTGTTGATGTTTTAAGAGCGCTTTCGCGAAAGCGTACTATTAATGTGTAACCTCTATATTATAGTACTTAAGCGTGGCAAATGCCTGTGCGTCTGTACTGGTTAAATAATTACCTGCTTTAAAGTAGTTTTCAAAAGGCCATTTCTCTAGACTCACGTCCTCATAGATTAATGGACTTTGATCGTTGAGCTGTATTTCTAAACGGGCGTCACTAGCTGTAATGCTCAAACTAAAAGGTTCAAACCCCACATAACCCATATTGTCTTTTATGTCTTCCCAAGTATCGCTTGAGGTGTCTAGTAATGCATCACCCTCTGTAGACTCATCTACTAGTGATTTTTTATGAGACCAGATGTAACCGTCTTTCCAATACATTTTTAAGAGAGGTGGCCCGTTATTAGAACTAAAGCCGTGGGTCTCCATATCTTCTTCAGATATAATACCGTGTATTTGCATTACGATAGTGCGATGATAGTCGTTACTTGAGTTACCATCTTGAGATATGTCTTCCATTTTAAGATTACCAGAGAGTATGCCTCCTTGAGCAAGAGTCCAATTTTCTCTCGAGTTAGAAGGGTTAATGAGCTCTCTTAACTCTGTTCTAGAATAACTACTGTTTGCTGTAGATGAAGCTGGATATACGTGAAAAACGAGTGAGGTATCCTCAATATCATCATACATAAATGGTGTAATTGCCTCTATGTTTTGATACCCAAAATCAACTAGTTGTGCTGGTTGATATTCGTCTGGGCTTCCGTTATTATTTTCATCAACAGGTAGTGTCACTTTCCAGTTAGAAAAATCTATTGGGGCATACTGGCTAGTATCTGTCTCACCATCTGTAGTGCCTTGTGTATCTTCTACTTGTGGTGTAGGTGTAAAAGGGGCATCATCTCCCTCATCTGTAGACGAGCAAGAGATACTAGCTACACATAATAAGAGGATAATAATATACCTATATTGTGTAGATTGTAGCATACATTGTAGGGTGATTACTGTTTGCATTTAAATTTTTTAAACTGGTTTTCCAAATTGGTTTACCAGTTATGCATCTCAAATATAGATATAATTATAAGACTCGCAATATTTTGGCGTAAATTTTACGCTATTGCAAATTATTACCTACTATAATTGTTTAATTTGAGTTTGTTGTTTTCTGGAAGTCACGATTAAATTATACACTAAAAGGAATTTTAACTTAGTATAATGAGTATGTATTATTTATTAATCGTAATATTGCAATCAAATAATATAATAAGATGGGATTAACAAAAACCGAAATGTTTACAGATGAGCAAAACCAGATTTCACTTTTTTCAAAAGTATTTGGTCACCCTGCTCGTGTAGCGATATTGCAACATTTATTTAAAATAAATAGTTGTGTATGTGGCGACCTTGTAAATGAAATAGGTCTTGCACAACCTACCATCTCACAACACCTTAAGGAGCTCAAAAATTTAGGTTTAATAAAAGGTAATGTAGAGGGTACGAGTGTTTGCTACTGTATCAATTCAGAGAATTGGACACGTATGAAAGAAGTAATGCAGCAATTTTTAGATCAAGATATTCTCGCAACAGATTGTTGCTAAAAAAAATTATTCTCATTAATCGTATAATCGCAATAAACAAATAGAATTATGAAACTGTCAGAAGTAAAAAATGTACTTAATGGGTTGGAGACAATTTCTTTCCAACTACCAAGTGGAGAATTAGTGCCAAGTCATTTTCACGTGACTGAGGTAGGTAAGGTGTCAAAGCACTTTATAGACTGCGGTGGTACCGTGCGAAAAGAGGAAGTAGTAAACTTCCAACTATGGAATGCAGATGATTATGACCATAGACTACATCCAGAAAAGCTGGTAAATATTATTGAGCTTTCTGAAAAGATATTAGGTATAGAAGATCTAGAGATAGAAGTAGAGTATCAAGCGAGCACCATAGGTAAATATGGACTTGATTTTAATGGGTCAAGTTTTTTACTTACCTCTAAACAAACAGATTGTCTAGCAAAAGATCAATGCGGTATACCTGGCGTAGAACCGGCTGTTGAGACTGTCGCAGAGACGAGCTCTTCTTGCTGTGGGCCTAATAGTACGTGTTGTTAATCACATTTTAAAAAGAAACCTATATGACCACAACAGCGTCAACACTATATCCAAAGATCAATGATTTTATAGAGGGGTTAGATATACATAGTATTACAAAAGAGCGCAAGGAGACCCTTGAACCGTTAGTAGCGTTTGTTAAAGAAAAGCACACACAGCAGGAGATTATAAGACTCAATTTTATATGTACACATAACTCTAGAAGAAGTCATCTCGCTCAAGTGTGGGCACAGGTTATGGCTTACTATTTTGAGATAGAGAAGGTATATAGTTATTCTGGCGGAACGGAGCGTACAGCTCTTTTTCCGGTAGTTGCCACAACATTAGAAAACACAGGTTTTTTAGTAAAGACTATTTCTAGTGGTGATAACCCTGTTAACACAATAAAGTTTGCAGAAAATGAGCATCCTGTTATAGGGTTTTCAAAAAAGCTGGATGATACTTTTAACCCTAGTGCAGGTTTTGCAGCAATAATGACCTGCTCGCAAGCAGATGGTGGATGTCCCTTTGTAGCCGGTGCAGAAAAGCGTGTGCCTATTACATTTGAAGATCCTAAGGTGTATGACGGAACTCCACAGCAAAAGGAAAAATACCTAGAGCGTAGTACACAAATTGCAACAGAAATGCTTTATGTGTTTTCTCAAGTGAAAGGATAGAATTGATGCGTCATATTTATACAATAAAAAAATCCTCTTAGTTTTATACTAAGAGGATTTATTATTAATGCTTTTTTATCCTTAGGTTTAAATGCGTTTATATACTTTCTTGCTTAGGAGAGCTACAGCTATAATGAGGCTAAGTATAGAAAGAAATGATACCTGTCCCATAGAAGCTTTCTGAATATTTATATCTATAAACTCATCTTCAGTTACCGAAAGCGATAGCGAGTAATTATTATCCTTATT
>ENA-ORXC01000688-ORXC01000688.1-marine-metagenome-genome-assembly--contig:-NODE-688-length-22669-cov-7.686393_pt1 | contig 22669 bp, 26 predicted proteins | sample MGYA00237865_ERZ511478 | MGnify/ENA metagenome assembly ERZ511478
AGGCAGCGGCAGAAAAGACGGCGGCAGCAAAGACGGCGGCAGCAAAGACGAAGGCGACCAGGACGGCGGCAGCAAAGAAGGTGGCCGCACGGACGGCGGCGGCAAAGGCAGCGGCAGAAAAGACGGCGGCAGCAAAGACGGCGGCAGCAAAGACGAAGGCGACCAGGACGGCGGCAGCAAAGGTAGTGGCCGCGGGGACGGCGGCGGCAGGGACGCGGGCGGCAGGGACGGCGGCCGTTGAGACGGCGGCGGCAGGGGAGGTGACGACAGAGGCGGGGTTGGCAGAGACAGCGGCAGCAAAGACGGGGGCGGCCGGGGTGGCAGCGGGAGGGGCGGCGGTGGTACGGGTGGCGGCACAACATACCGTCCTGGCATGGACGACGGCGGCAGGAGCGGCGGCGGCACGGCCGGCGGCGGCAGGAGCGGTGGTGGCACGGGCTGCGGCAGCAATAACGGTGGTGGCAGGGACAGAAACGGCAGAGATGGAGGCAGCAGGATCGGCGGCGGCATTGGCGTCGCCGGAAGAAAATGTGGCGGCAGGGCCGTATAGGAAGAGGCCGTCAACGCCGGGCGGGGCTGCGGCGTCGACTACTGCTGCGGCCCCTGCTACTGCGGCGGCGCCCACCAAACGACGGCCGCCGGCTGCATGGTCTCCCACTCATAGGCCGCCTTTGCCGACACCACCGGCGTTGACCCCAAGTCCTCAGCCTCTGGCGCTGCCGACACCTGTGGTGCCCCACTCGAAATGGATTTCGTTGCCTCCCACGGCGAAAGAGATGGAGACAGCCAAGTTGCCATGGCTGCAGGCCCTGCTGCCGACATCGGCCCGTCCGGCCAAGTCGGTTTCTGCGGCGAGTACGTTGCCATCTTCGACTTCAACTGGGTGCAGGAACGCGCAGTCAAGCTCGTCGACGGAGGCGCCGTCGGCAACAACGGCAACGTCATCTCATCCACAACCCCCGGCTCCATCCAAGGTGTCGCCGGTGGCGCCCGCCATCATTGGTGTCCAAGCTCGACCGCCCGCTGCACCCCTGTCTCCAACTCCGGCAAGCGCAGGCTCTCCCGCGTCTGCTGCTGCGGCCGTGTCTGATGCGCCTTGGCCCCTACAGCCGCACGCGCCGCCCCCTGACACTCCTACCGTCTCCTCGACTCCCGGCTCCCCGGTCCATGGCAGTTTTCTCGCCGATTTACCACCGCCCGACGAGCTGCCGCTCGGCGAGCTGCCGCCCGACGAGCTGCCGCCCAACAAGATCCCGTCCGACCAGATGCCGTCCCAGACAAACACAGGCGCTCCCGCCTCTGCTGCTGCGCCCGCGTCTGGTGCGACTTTGCGCCTCCTGCCACAACTGCCGCCCCCCGACACTCCTTTGACCGTCTCCCCGCCTCCCGGCTCTCCAGCCCCCGACAGTCCTCTCGCGGATTTACCGCCTCCCGAAAAGCTGGTGCCCGACGAGCTGCTGGTAGACAAGGTTCCGCCCGAGGCCGCCAAGGAGGGCGGCACTGCGTCTCTGGTCGGTGCGCGCGCACCGCCACGCAAGAGATCCACAGCGACAGCACCACCAATGCGGCCAAGGGCGACATCAAGGACGCTGGCGGGTGGTGCCACGCGGTCCGTGCGGTCGATGGCAGCGAGACAGCTTGCGGCCGCCGCTGCGGCTGCGGCCTCCAAGCCGCGGCCAGCCCCAGAACCGGCACCAGCGGCTATGCCTCCGCGACCGATCAAGCCACCATTGGTGCCGACACCGGCCAAACCACCAATGGCTCCCACTCGACGGGCGGCATCCAAGCCCCCGCTACCGCCCAAGCCGCCGCTGCCGCCCAAGCCGTCGCTGGCCAAGAAGCCCAGGAGCGCCCCCACGACTAGACCATCTTCGGCGTCAAGACCAGCACAAAGGGCACGGAGCACGGCACCCCCGACTGCCGCGCCATCCACGAGAGGTGCCCCAGCCAAAGCGACGCGGGCGACTGCAGCGTCAATGGCGGCGGCCGCGTCAAGAGGCGCACAGGCCATGCGGTCGACCCGTGCTGCAGCTAAGGCCGCGCCCAGAAAAGGGACGCCCGCAACGGCGACGCGTGTGACGGCCAAGGGCGTGGCGGTGTCCCCACGAGAGCCAAGTCTCATGACGAATCCGACGCCCGCGGCGCGCGGAAGCCGCGGGCCAACCTCCACGTCGGGGTCTTCGCCAAGGCGCTCACTTGCTGGCATTGCGGCGGCACTGGCCGCCATGGATACGGCATTGAACCTGTCACCACCTGCAGCGACGGGCGGCACGTTGGCGGGAGAGGACGGTGGGACCTCTGCAAGCCCGACAGCCGGAGGGGGCGGGGACCAGCCGGCCCGTCGTCGCGGGTCAAAACGGCCCCGAGCAAGCCCGAGCGGCAGTGCCCCCGACGCGGACGAGCTTGCCCCCAAGTCAGTGCGCCGAGAGCCAGCCGCCAAGTCAGCGCCCACAGAGGCAGCGACGAAACCGGTTCGTCGGTCGCCGCGCAAGACGGGGCGCGGCTGTCAAGGTCGTTGAAGATGCGGACCGTTTTGTTTCTCGCTGTCTTTGTGTTCGCGTTCATCGTTGTCCTCTATGCGTGGTCTTTCGCGTTGTTTTGCGCATTGAGTGTGTAGGCAATGACAGGCTCTTCATCATCCAATGGACTGCTCAACGACAGAACAACAGGCTTAGCCACGCTTGGGTGCCAGACATACAGCTACCAGCTGGGGCTCTGGGCGGACACCGCAAGAGCTGTCGGGCTGTGCTCGAACAAGACGAGTCCAACGACGAAAGCGATTTGTATTTGTGAATAGATTTGGTGTCCATTGTCGTCCAAGTGCATAAGTATGCAATGAATTAGTTGAAGGTATGAAGTTACACAACATGCGCTGATCCTAAAGTACGATGCAAGAAACGGTTGACCGCCTTTTTAGCAGCTGGTCCCAGGGCATGATTTGGAAGGGGGAGCAGGGGAGCAGGTGGCGCTCGCGGTAGTCGCAGGCACCCCCCTCTCCATGGCCATCACGGCAGTTCATCAGCCACTGGCTGGTTGTGTTTCTCGGCGGCATCCTCTCGGTCTCTCTCGCCATCTGCCCCCCCCTTGCAAGCAATCTCTTCTACCTTTCCCCTACCTCATCCCTTTGTTTTCCACTTGGCCTGGCACCTTGGGTCCCCACCTTTCCCACCCTCCCCTCTGTCCTTCACATCCCCTTCCATGGACGCCCGCTTCATTCCGGTGTGCACCGACACTGACCGCACCGCGCCGTTGAAGCACCGGAAGTACCTGGCGGCGGTCAAGCGCGGTATGGCGTATCCACCCGTCTCAACCTACATCTCGGAGGAGGTCTTCTCCATGGTGACGGCGCATGTCATTAAGCTGCTGCCACGACCGAGCCAAGAGAACGAGTTCAAGGCGCAGCGTCTGTCGCGCACTGTGGGGAAGGGGTGCTTTACACGTCCCATGTTTTGTATTATGATCTGTGAACTGCTCTTTGTTCCGGTGGGCCAGTCCGACACCGAGCGTCGCAGGTACCACCGCAAGGTTGCTGCCGAGTTCGCTGGTAGTATGTGGGACTTGCTTTATACCACTGACCCTGGATACACATGCAAGGAACATCAACGCACGGTGGGGGCGGACGAAGACGTGCGTACGCAGTCGCACGGCTTGTTTGAGTAGCTCGAGTGGGTTCTTAACGTCTTTATTTTATCGGCTACCGCTTTGACAAGGGCTATGTTTGAGACCGACGGTATACGTTCGATCACGGTTGGGATTTTCGTCACCACCCCCTCCATCCCCCCCCTCCCGACGGCACTTGCGACGGCGAGACATGCGTCGCTACCATCAGCCTCCCGCGTCTTGAAGGTCACAGCCAGACCGGCCCTAGTCTGCTTGGAGATGACCTTGCCCCCATGGCGGCGGCGGCGGTCGTGGCCACGCCCGTCGGCCGTCGGCGCCGCGTCAACTACCCGCGCGTCGGCGGGCGCGTCCGCACGTGGGCGGGCGACGCAAACGCTACCAGCAGGATGCCGTCATCCGCCTTCTCCCTCACGAGGACCAAGACCACGTCGGCGGTAACTTCTTGACGCGGATGGCGGCGGCGGTTGTCAGTGCCACCTCGGCTACCACCACCACCGGGTCGATGGCGGGCCCCAAGTCGGCGCGCGAGGTAGATGGGAACAACATGTTGCTGCCGTCGATGGCCACTTTGTTGAGGGCTGCCGCCTCGTCGGCGGCCGTCGGCTTGGCGACGAGTGGGCTGGCCGCGGTCGCGGACGCGTCCGACGCCTCCACCGCCGCCATCTCCACCACGTCGGCCGGCTGCGCGTTGGTAGGCGCGGCAGACAAGAAGAGCAGCTCGTCTCTGGCCGCCTTTATCCTCCTGTCAACCTCCAGCACGTCGGTGGCGATCGGAATGGCGCTGACGGCGGCGGCGGTAGTAGTTTGGACGACCGTCTTATTAGTGTCCGCGACCCCGTCAGCGGGCGGCCCCAAACGTGACACCAATGGCGGCGGTGGAAGTCATTGCCACGCCCGTCATCACCATCTCCGCCGTGTTGAATGGCCGTGTGACGTCGGTCCCGGAAGCAACGAGCGGTAGGTTGGCGTCGGCCGCCTCCCCCATGATGAAGGCCACCGCGTGGTTGGCTGCTGCCGGCTTGGCGGCGACGACGGCGGCGGCCATCGTTGCCACCTCCGTCATCAGCATCGCCGCCGTGCCGGACGGCCGCGAGTCGGCGGTCGCGGAGGCAACAAGCGGCAGGTTGGCGTCGGCCGCCTCCCCCATGATGAAGGCCACCGCCTGGTTGCCTGCGGTAGGCTTGGCGGCGACAGCGGCAGCGGCGATATTTGCCAAGGCGGTCTCCACCACCTTCGACGCGTTGGCCGGCAACATGTTGACGGGTGCGGCAGACTCGACAGGCAAGTTGCCGTCGGCCACGTCCCTGTTTCTGGTCCTCAACTGCCATCACGTCTGTCGGCTCACCTACCGTGACTGGAACGCGGAGCGTCCTCGAGTCGGTCGTGGGTGAGGGAGTAGCAAGCAGGGGGGCGACGGGAACCAAGTGAAGGGGGATGGGGGTATCATGTGAAGGGGGGCAGGGGGTAGCATGCGCGGGGGGCGGGGGTAGCAAAGTAGATAGGTGCGGGTAACAAGGTGGGAAGGCGGGGTTACCAACACGGCGGGGTGGGAGTAGCAAGCTGGAGGGGTGGGGGAAGCATGGAGAGTAAATCGGCCTGCCGGAGGTACTCATGATGGGAGATCCACACCTTGGAAGGTCTTCACGCCCTGCAGGGCCGCCGCCAAAGCCGGCATGGCTGATGGGACGCAGGAACGGCAGGAAAAACGTATTCATGAGAGGGACGAGGCGCGCTCGCCGCCGTCGTGACGGCGGTACGGCGCCGCGGGGCACCGGCCGGGCGTTCGCAGCCCGGTGTTGCGGCGGAGCGCGCTGGAGGCCTCCGAGGACACGAGGGTGGTGCGCGAGCCCATCAAGGCATGGCCCCAACAAGATGCTTGGAGGGGCCCGCCAAGGCCGGAGGCCTGCAAACCTCCGCTTGGAGCCCCCTGGTGAGGCATCACAGGAAAAGGGCGCACTCTTGGGATAGACCATGAGGAAAACAGCTTTGTAAATGGGGAAAGCCGCTGTGTAATCGATGCGACAGTGGCGATCTGTGGGGCCACTGGGATGCGCTGTACGAGTGGGACAGAGAAGCGCGCGTGCGCGGCGCGAGTGGGCGAGGTGTGCGAACTGGCGTCGTGGCCCATTGGCCGTTGAAATGTGACCACTGTCGTACACAGAGGCGCCTCAGATGGGCTGCGTGGGTGCGTCTGAGCGGGGTCAAGAACAGGAGCTGGAGCGGCGGAGCACCGTCAGAGTATGCCTGGCTGACTTGGAATTGATACAGACTGGATGCATCTGTCGACGGCCGGCCCACGATTCGGATCCAACGTCGGCAATGGCGCGTCAGATGTAGATTCTGGCTCAGGCCTCTTCTACCAATGGAGCGTGACCTCCAGGCGGACGCAAGATCTTGTCATCGGTGATATACAATCTGATTACTGGAGATGCAGAACGACTGACAAGAATTCTAGGCTTGTGAAACCACTTAACGCGGTCATTGCAGTGCACGTTGGCGAACCTTGCAACCAGCTGATCCAGCCACCTGATGAGGTGTCACGTGGCAGGCCAGGACGACGCTGCTGGGGGTGTCTTGCAGCTGCCGTTTCTCTCCGCGTTCTTGCGGTAGCAGGCTCGCTCCAGAAGCGGCTAGGGCTGCACCTCTCCCGTGCGTGCTCACTCGCCGTGTTCTTGTGCTCTCTGGGCTGTTGGCGTATGCGGTTTTGCCAGTGGCGTGGCGCCCCCTGGGCTGTTTGTGTCTCTTTGCGGGAGGACCCGAGTCTAACCCGATGCCACATGGCAAGAAGTTCCATACTCGCATGTTCAACCAATGGAGCCCGTATGCCCAGATGACGGCGCCGTGCCGGCGGATCCTAGGTATTCCTACGCCCACAAAGGAACCCACCCAATCCACCGGCACGGCAGCGTCATCGGCTCAAACGGGCTCATTTGGCCGCCGTTCCAGGCCGTATGCGACTGTCGGCAAAGCATGCCCCCTGTGTGGTCACGAATAACAGACATGTTCCGGTACCTCCGCGCAATAAGGGCTGGAGCTGGCCGCTAGCCCTCTATTCAGAAGCAGTCCCGAAAGGCGCGGCCCGGCACCCGTTGAGCGCCTCCGCGGAAGTCGCAATGGTCCTACTGCCGTGTGGCCGAGCTGCCCTACTGGCTATCCTGACAAAGCCCCCCGCAGTGTGCAGTCGCCAGCGCGTGCCGCAACAGGTTATATGGGTGGGATCCAGGCCCGGAGTAGAAGAAACGGTACGCGTCGACACGGACGCGCTTGCACGCGCACTGGGCGTCGGCCGTCTCTACGGGTCGCGTCGTCGCCCATGGTAACGCTACTCCATCAATAGTTGCACACAAGGGATGCGTGGGGGGGGGTATGGCCGCCACAACGGGGTTTCACAACCGTCGCGTTGGGGGCAACAGAATTCGGCGGGAGTACCTCGAGTGACGCGGCGGTCTTCGGTATCTTCGACCGGACCCCTCCAGGGAATGCGGTAGGAGCGACCACGGCAGCAGCAGCGGCCGCACTGGCGGCGCTGTGTCTACTGGTGACGCGTGCGCGACGGGGCGCTCCGCGTCAACGACGCTCACGACGATTATCGCGCAGTTGGCACGGAAGCTCAGCGCTCCCTATGCTCCGAATGCCCGCCGGCGCCCCCCTCTAGTCCTTGTTCTGAAGTTTTTTCTGTCTGGACAATCGAATACATGGAACATTCGGAAGAACATTCTGTTGCTACACCTTGTTCTCAAGCCCAAACGCCTCTCCAAGCCCTATCTCTCCGTCACGACAAGCGCACCCTTCACGCTCACAGTGCTGCACAATGTTCCAATGGAAGTACGTTTCCACTGGGTGATGCTGGATCTCACTGGACGTCTTGGACTCGCCTGGGAGGCGTCCAGCGGCGTTGTGCTTGCGCGCCTGCCGCCTCTGCGACAGTCGGACGTTGTTGTGTGCCGCAATATAGCGGGAGCGAACAATAAAACGCCTCTGCGTCATGTACGTGAGAGCATTCTTGTACTTCTTCTTGATGGAGTGCTGTCGCTCGGCACCCGACGTGTCGTGCCCTTGCGAGAGCACCGGGTACTGGTCAGCGTTAAAAACAGGCGAGCAGTTGTGACCGACACGGTGGAAGCGGTCTACAAACCAGGCTGTCAGAGACTGGTGAAGGAGCCAGGGCACACGGCGGAGCGCGTTGCGCTGTGCTTGGCAAGCAGTGTCGAAATAAACCACCCGAGGGAGCTTTACAAAACGCTGCGCCAATGACGACACGACGTGAGCCGGGCTTTCCGTCTCCCGCAGTAGTTCAAAGCCGACGATGTAACCGCAGCCGCACATGAAGGTCAGAACGCCGGGTGCCCGCAGAACGTTGTCAGGGAATTGGTGGCGGCAGTCGTCCTCGTCCCACGCCTTGCGCTCCTTCTTTTTGCTGACCTTCTCCCCGTCCTTGCCGCCCTTCTTCTTGCCACCCGTCTTGCCGCCCGCCTTGTCAGCAGCCCGCTTGTCTGCCGCCTTTTTCCGCTTCCGCTCCGAGGTGTAGTCCTCGAGGAAGGCGCGCACCGCCTTGCGCCCAGGCCATACCTGGCCAGAGTCCAGCTCGTTGGCTTCTTCAATGACACGGGCGATGGATTGCCCGACGGCAACGACGTGAGTCTCCGCGTCGCGGACGCCCTGGCTTTCCAGCCACGCCGCGTGCTTCTCGACGGACGCCTCCGCCCACTCGTTCTTGAACGCCTTGGCATCCACGCCCGCCTTGGCCTCCCAAAGCACTAGCGCCTGCGCGTCCGTGCGGCAGGCAAAGAGTAGGAGCTCGCCAACGGCGCGGCTCAACGCCGGTGACGCGTCCATGTGGTCGCTCGTCAGCAGCAAGAACTGCCACACGAAGACGACGCCCTGGATGCAGTCCATGAAGTCAAGCCAAAGCTCACTGGGCACGCCAGCGATGAGAGCCCGCGCCAAGACCTCGACGTCCAGCATGTCGCAGCCGTTGAAGACATTGAGCGCTGGCTCGGCCAAAAACGCCGACACAAAAACCCGCACCTTGCGCCACCTGTCAAGCTCCAGGTCGGCATCGTCAGTGGGGGGGAAGACCGACGCGACGGTCGCGCATGTAAAGCCGCTGGATGCCGGCGCCGCGTCGCCATCGCCACCCACGGCATCGAGAGGGAACGGATCCTCCATGAAGGACACGAAAAGCACTTAGTCTGCGCCTCGTCCGCGGCGGGCGGCTTGTCGCGGACGGCGTCAGCGCCGCTCGCCGCCGGGCTCTCTCCGAAGACAACCGTCAGGTCGACCGGAAACACGTAGGCAGGTGCGACAGCCAACTCCCTCAGCGTGCCCGCAGCCGTTTGCCCCTGGTTGGAGATCACCTCCTGGTTGGCCGCAGTCGGCTTGGCGCCGATGGCTACGGCGGCGGTCGCCGCCACGTCCTTCCCCACCGACACTACCGGGCCGGCCGGCGACGCGTCGGCGGGCAGGTCGACACAGCAGGAAGGTTGCCGACGCCGACGGAGGCGGCGGCGGTCGCTACCACGTCCGGCACCTCCAACGCCGCCCCGTCGTGCGGCCGGACGCCGGCCAGCGCTATACCGTGGACCGGTATCTTGGTCTCTGCCGCCAGGACCCAGGTGTTGTCAGCCGCTCTGTCGACCGCGGTCGACGTGGCGGCGACAGTGGCAACGGCAGTCGCGGCCACGTCGGTCCCAACTCGCAACACTGCGTCGGCCAGGTGCAGGTAGGCGGGGCACCGGATGCCAGGAAGGTTGCCGACGGCCGCCTCCCCCGACTTGGAGGCCACCGCCTCGTCGGTGGCCGTCTGCTTGATGCCGACGGCGGCGGGGGCGGGCGCTGCCACTTCCGGCACACCGAACACGGCCCCGTCGCGCGGCGGGATGCCGGTCGGCGCGGCAGAGTGGGCCGGCAGCTTGAACTCGGCCGCGTCGCCACTCTAGCGGCCGTCACCTTGGCGCCGACAGTGGCGGTGGAGGTCCAGTCCACCTTGTCACAGCCGCCAAAGCCACGTCGGGCACGGTGGGTGGGACCGAGAGGCTGCCGTCAGCCGAGGTGTCGGCCGACGACACGTGAGTGGGCGCGGCAGACGGGACCGGCAAGCCGCCGTCAGACGCCGCCTCTTTGTTGTCGATGGCCGTGTGGTCTGCCGCGGTCGGCTTGGCGCCGAAGGCGGCGGCGGCCGTCGCGACCACGCTCGTCGCCTCCAGCACCACCACATCGGCCGGTTGCACGTTGAGGGGCGCGTCAAACGCGACTGACGGAACGCCGTAGCGCCCGTCTCGACGGCGACCAACGCGTATGCGCCGGTTGGATTGGCATCAATGGGGGCGACGGTGAGTTGACTCGGCCCGCGGCAGCTGGCACCCCACGCAGTCGCCATGACAGTGGCCTCCACACATCATCAGCGGGCATTGGGCAGCCAAGGCTCAAAGAAGAGGATGTGGGGGGGGGCAGAGGGAGCACGCGGGACGTCCGACCACACCGTTGGTGTACGGAAACCAGGAGGATGACTCTCGAGTGAAAACGGTCCGCGACGCAGAAACAGACAGCTGTTTCCGTGCCCGCTGAGCCACTGGAACCCCGCTGGAGAAACCTACTCGTGCAGAAAGGAGTGAAGCGCCCATGATAGGGGCAGACAGCGCAAATGTTAGGGTCGCGCGAGAAGCGTCAGCGTCAGGTGCTTCACTGGGCACGGTGCCAGAACGATCCAGGCCTCCAGGCAGTGAGGCCGCTGACAGGCTCTGTATTCCAGACGAAGATATTTTCTCGCTGAGGATTGCGTCAGCGGACCTGCCCGATCGGTGTCACGGCAACGCACCAGATCGAGCCCCTGGACGGACCAGGGTGCCGCGCAGCGCAAATTGACACCTCTCGTCCAGTTGCAGACAGTCCACACCACAGCCTCACAGCGTCCGCGGTCCACAGGCCACCCGTCTGACCGCTGTGAACCGGGGCCTCTTCACCCCACGATCTGGCTGCTGTCGACTGTCCTTTTCGAAGATGGTGGCGGTTGTGACGGCGAGGAGCACGAATCAGGTGAGATCGCCAATAAATCTCCGTGGCCGGGGTGAAGTACGGAGTTCGTGGGGAACTGTAGGGAGATCCCACATACTTACTACTTTGGGGAGGAGATCAACTGTACAATGACTCAATTGATCTGGCAACGATTCCTCTGGCAAAAAGGCGCGCATTCGGGACAGGGGACGTCTGACCAGCGTCCTACAACCGGGCGAATGGGCCGCGCAGGTGGTCGTCGACAGACTGGCGAGTGCCAGCTGATGCGGGTGAAGCGGTCAAGGGCACGCTTCCGGTCCCGTCTACCTCGCTCGCCGGCGGGTTGCTGGCCGACCCGGCGGCTGTGGTGGGGAACATAGAGGTGGCTCCTGTCTTCGCCGCCGTCGGTGCCACGCCCATCACCACCGCCGAGACGGACGCCACTACCAAGGGGAGGAGGGACCGAGGGGAAGCGGCCCGTCCACTCTACAGCGCCCATGGGAGACCGGCCAGGCGACGCGGCGGCTGTATCCGTGGCGGATGTAGCGACAACCGCCGTCGCCGCTGTCTTTGCGAGCCCGGCCGCAGCCTACCGCGCAGTTGCCGCCGCCTACAAGGCGGTGGACGCCAAGACGGGAGAGGCGGCCGACGGTGACCTGCCTGTCATCTCAACCACTCTCGCTACCGTGCAGCAGACTGACGCCGTTGTGTTGCGGGCCAGAGACGTGTCCTGTGGGCGTCAAGTCTACCAATATCCATCTCGCTGTGGACGCCTACAAGGTGGAGGCCGCAGAAGTCTATCTGCTGGTCCTTTCTTTCGCGCCCGTCGACGACTTGTCGGTCGATGCGGAGGCGGTGGTGGCGAAGGTGGATGCCGCGACCGCCGCGGCCACCGTCCGTGCCAGGCTAGCCGCGCCCTACCAGGCGGTTGCCGCCAAGAAGGCGGAAGCGGCGGATGCCAACCTGCACGTCGTACCGACCACGCCCACTTGCAAGCGGAGGGCTGACGCCGACTAGGCGGAGGCCACCCACAAGTCGGAGGCGGACGATGGCAAGCTGCCAGAATTTCCTCGCGCCCCCGTGGTCGAGCCGCCGGCACACGCGGTGGTGTTGAGGGCGATGGACACGACCGCGACGGCCCACGACGCATTCGCCGCTCGGTTGGCGGCCATGTACGAGGCGGATGCCTTGCACAAGAGGGCGGCCGTCAAAGTCAAGCTGCCGGTTCCGTCTGCTGCGCCCGCCGACGTCCAGCACGCAAACGCGGCGGTCGTGGTGGAGATGGGCATGGCCGCGGCAGCCGCCGCCGACATGAACGCCAAGCCGATCGCCGCCGACCAGTCTGTTTCCGCAAGCAAGACTGAAGCGGCCGACGGCAAGGAGTCGTTCGTGACTTTAGCCCCCACGGACAAGCAGCTGGCGGACACGGCGGCGGTGGTGATGACAAACGTGGCGGCGCCCCCCACCACGGACCTCAGTTTGAGTTCAAGCACCACCAAAAAGCCGGTGGCTGCTCGCGGGGGAGGTGGCCGAAAGCGATGCAGCCGACGAGATGGAGGCGGGGGGTGAGGATTCCATGTGTGTGTTATTTTCTCAGCGTGAGGCGTGATTGCCCATCTGTTCCACTCATCGCCATCCTTAAACATCCCATTGTCGAAGAAGTGATGGTGCTGCTGCCCATCCGCCTGTCCGTCTTCCCACCAGGAAGCAAACAGAAAAAGATATATTGAGTCGTGTTTATGCAGGGCAAGACAACGATACGAATACAAAGAGAGAAAACAAGATGTATTCTATAGCGAGCCAGACAGCAACTCGGCAGCAATCCGGCGGCGCAGGTACGACGAGCTGCCGCCCCAGCCGACTGCCGACTCACCCTTAGACATGAGCTCCATGTGCCGGCACATGAATACACCGCAATCATCACAGTTCTCCTGCACGCGGCAGGGCATCACATCAACTCTCCACTCCTTCTTGGGCAAGCCGTGCTCTGCCGCCTGCCTCTTGGCCCACCTCGCAATGTGCTTGCCCATCTTCTCTTGCGCGTGGCCCATGGAGTCATAAAGCTCGACTACCCCCGCCACCGGAACGACCACCGCCAAGAACCAGTGCGCGTCGGTGATGTTGACTGGGATGAATACCTTGTGGGCCATGAGTACGACCTCCTTTGTCGTCCAACGCCGTACCGCGGCGTAGTCGTAGATGCCCTTCTTCACGAGCTGGTCGTAGAAAAACGAGTTAAAGAAGATGTAGTGCGGCTTGCGCCGAATGGATGACGCAATCTTTATCTGGCGGACACGCAGCAGCTCGACGTAGGCGTTGACGAGCTCGTCGTTGAACCATCGGCTTGGCAGCGCGCATTGTAAGTCCTCCATCTGAAGCGGGATCGGGCCGACCTTGACCAACACGGTGGCTACGCCATCGGCCGGCGCCGTGACGGCGTCTGCCGTCACCTTGATGGCTCGCAATGTCAGCGGCGACAGCGCATCCGCGCGATTGACGGCGACTGGGTCCTCGCTGGCCTTTCCGCCGGCCGGCACCTCCTCGAACTCCCCCTCCTCCAGCCCCCACGCGTCACCCAAAGGATTCTTGGTCAACCGACGCATCGACCGGCGGGTAGAGCGCGGCGCGAGTGCAGGAGCTGAAGTACGTCGGCGGCGGCTCGTCGGCGGGGGAGATGAAGAGGATGACGACGCGCCCGACGAGCCCGACCCGGTAGCAGCCGTAGTAGGCGCTGGAGAGGGAGGCGCGGGGGGCAGAGTGTCCTCGAGCGCCGAGTCCCCGTCGCCGGGCAACGACGCCGCACTTGGACTGCTATCCGCGGTGCCGGTTTCATCAACTGGCGCCGCGGGGGCGCCCTCCACCTCCATCCCACTGCCGCGGTGGGTGACTTCGCCGTCCAAATCCTTGCTGCCAGCGTCCGAATCGGCTGGGTCGGTCTCTTCGTCGCCGCTGCCGCTGCCGCTGCTGCTGCCGCTGTCGTCGCTGCCGCTGTCCTCTTGGCCGCTCATCAGGTCCTCGTCGTCGTACTCGTCTGCGGATCCGCCGCCGTCCTCGTGGGCGCCAACTTGCGCGGGGGGGTCGAGCGCGGCCGCCGGCGCTGCTTGCACAGCCCGAGCCCCAGGACCGCCCGGGTCTTGTACAGTAAAAAAGTGCTGGACTACTTGAGCAGCCGACCACAGGAGCGCCCGCTCGTCGTCTATCGGTGCGCACTGCACCACCCCGTCGGCCGTGGGTAAAGGTGGGGCTGGGGGAGGTGACTGGTCTGCGGCAGCTACAAATTGAGGCCACGCTCGCGACTCGGCAATGGTCAGCTCGACCGCCTCGTCCGGCTTGGCCCGGACGCGGCGACGCACGAGCCCCCTCACCGATGACGTCCGGATCGCGCACGCAAAGAGGATGGACAAGTCAACCCGCGGCGCGTTGCCGCTCGGTCGAATCATGTCCTTGACGTGCGCTTGGAGCACCGACAGCATTTGTCCGTCACATACAATGCACTTGAAGGGGCCGCCGGCCGCCTCCTCCCGGCCACAGTGGTGGCAAGTGAAAGCTGCGGCTGGCACGACCAACGTCTCCGAAAACTCACCGGTCGCGTCGGAGAGAAGCTGCCGGGCTTGACCGGGCTCTCCCTCTCCGTAGGCGGCTGTGTTCCTCAGCAGCCCCGTCAAGTACTGGCACGCCGCCGCCATGGTTGACCGCGCAATAACACACAGCTCCAGCACAAGATCCAAGAAGATGCGCGCGTAGACCGTCTCCTGCGTCGCGGCAAACAGCCCATCGCCCGCCCCGTTGTACAATACGTCATGCCCATTGGCGCACACCCACTGGCCGACCAAGATCTGCATGCGCCCCCTTACGGTGAAGAGTACGGCAATGTTCTGGGACGACAGCAAGCCGCCCCGAGGCTCCTGACACACAATGCACTGCTCCTCCACGTGAAGCCTTGAATCGTAGCGGTAGATGTTGTTGGTCGCCCGTGCGGCGTCCACAAACTGGCTGTAAACGTTGCACAGAGCCACCTCCTCCGTGCACGGGAACATATTCCGTGCGCGACGCGGGCGGGGTGGCGGTGGCGGCACTGCTGGGGCGGCCGGAGCGGCGGCCACGGGCTCGGCGGGCGGCGGGTCGCCCATCTCGTTCAGCACACCGTTAGGCCCGAATCTTAGCGCCTCTTGGGCAGCCGCCGCCGCCTCCGACGCCGCCGACGCCTCGACACGGTTGAACGCGTTTACGGCCTTGGCATGCGGGCACCCCCAAGGCTGGGTTTGACAGGAAAGGAGGCAACACGTCGCCAGCTTGTACCGGTTCCCACCCGGCCGGACGATGGCCGGCGACCAGATACTGTCGTAGGAGATGGCGTACAACGGGATGCTCATCCGCCTGCCCACCTTTCCCACCAAGTGGACGACCGTCTCGTCGGGCTTGTCGTCGGCTGTGACGATTGGGCCGCGCAAGGCCGGCATCACGCTGATCAACGCCTCAGGTGTCTGCATGCCCAGCTCAGCCGACATCAAACGGTAGGCCGCCAGCAGCGCCGCCGCGTGACGGCACGTCGAGCTCTTCTTGCGCTTGAACTGGATCTCAACGTGCTCGAGGGCGTGCTCCACCGTAGCCGCCGAGCCGCTGCCCATGACGCCGCCGCAGGAGCAGAAGGCGGCGACGTTGCCCTTGAGCAGCGCCGTCCAGAGGAAGATTGGGTCGAATGCCTCGACAAAGCAAATGACGTTCGCGCCGTGGACGCAACCACCCTCGAGCACGGCGTCGGTGCCCATACGCGCATCGAGGTCGACGGCCACGCGGAGCTCGGAGATGAATATCGTGACGAGCTCCTCCATTGAGTAAGGTCGCTCCATCTTGGTGGGCTCACGTGGATTTCTTGGGCGGGTTGCCGACGCGGCACTCGTCGCTGCCGCCTTGGGTTGGCGGCGGCGACTTGTTGGCGGCGGTTTGGAGAGCGCAGACGGCGTCGGTGCCGCTCCCGGTCCGTTGGCGCGCGCACTTTGCAGCGCAGTGCGGCTGGTACCTTGTGTGCTGTCGGGCCGCACGCCGCCGCCGGCGTCGTAGCCGTCGTCGTGCGTCGCCCCGGGGGTTGCGCCAATCGAGGCGTCCCCCGCGTCGTGGTTCGCAATGTAGTTGTCGTAGGCGCTCCTGGCTTGGGCGAGCAAGGCATGCGAAGAGTCTCCCAGTGGAAAGTACCCGTCCTCGGCGTTGTCCTCAACGGCTGGTAAGCTTTGTAGAAAGCCGCACATCAGGAGGCGCCGGAGCGGTTGGCCGTTGGCATCCTTCTCCATGGTTGTCCCCTCAGGGGCACGCGCACACAGGGAGAGCGGGAGGAGACGGTGGGGAGACAACGGAGAGACGATGGGGAAGCGGTGGGGGTGCAGGCGGGAGGCTGTGCAGCGTGGTGGGATGGCGCGGTGGGGTAGGCTCAACACGTCAATACTCTCAAGGGGCGTGGTACGTGTCAATAGTGCCCGGTAGGGGTGGCCGTTGGCGTTGGCATCGCGGGAGTGGGTCGAGCGTGGGGAAGCGGACGTCGCTCCGCGTAAGCAAACGTCGCTCCGCAGTCGAGTGGGCGCAGGCGTCACGGTGGCGTGGACGAGGAGGCAGCGCGCGCGCGCGCGCGCGATCTGGCATGTCGAATCCGGTGCGATTGGGGACCGACGCGGGGTCCTTGCAGATGTGGGCCGGACCGATATTCTGTCCCCTGTCACATCTCTTGAACGAGTCTCATTGGTGCCGCATGAGTTGACAGCGAGAGATTGTCCAATAGTTTGTCGGCTGTCACCGTTCAGCACCCCTCGTCAGAGTGCCGTAGAGGCCGCTTCTGGAAGCCCCAAATTGCACCGGAAGGGGCCAATTTTTACAAACAGCGGCAGGTGAAAAGAGGCCCCCTAGCCCCGTAATGCCCCGCCAGCCGGGCTCGGAATTGTGGATTGTCGCTCTCTCATTGGTCGTCGCTCAGGCATGGCGTCATCGGCAGGGGACGTGCTTTGCCGACAGTCGCATACGGCCTGGAACGGCGGCCAAATGAGCCCGTTTGAGCCGATGACGCTGCCGTGCCGGTGGATTGGGTGGGTTCCTTTGTGACGCACATGCGAAATGTGGTAGCCTCGACGCCCTGCGTTGTGCTTGGACTAGACCTGTCCGCCCGCGCAGACGGACGCGTCGTTCACACTTCAAAAAAAGGCAGACACGCGGAGGACGAACATGCAGCGCTGCGCGTGACCGCTCAACGTGCGCCACCCGCACACCTCACACCATCCTTTACCGGAAAAAAGGGCGACACCAACGACCGGCCTCATGGTCAGCTGCCACGTGAGACAGACTGCGCACGCAGGGCCTTTTCCAGGAAGTATCGGACCACTCACGTGCACCCATGGACCTGTTCAGGCGGCATAGGACTATTGACAGGCAGTCGCCCTCTCACCACAACCATTGGTCCGCCGTACATGGGGGCACCCACATCGTCAGACCCACACACGCCCACCCGGACACAGGCCCACCCTCTCCCCGCCGCTCGCAGTGAGCGAGGGGATAGTCTTGTGCTGCGACTGTCGCACGCCCTAGACACAGGGCGGGCTCCAAGAGCACAACCACATCAGCAGCCTGTCCCCCTGCGCCCACCTGCAAACATTCACGCGCACGCTCGAGTACCACGCTGGCATACCACGCTTCTTCCCACATGCGCACTACAACCCCATCACAAGCCTTTCACCGCCACCTGGCAAACCACCACCCTCCCGTAGCATGGAGGAGCCACCCGAGGGATTTCCCTCGACGAAATACCCCCTCCCTCCTGCCCCGACCACCGCTACAACGGCGGCCTCGCTCCTCTCTCCACCTGTGCCGCCTGCACCGCATCTGGCGGCTGCACCACGACCTGCTGAGGGCGTGATGGCAAGCATGGTCAGTCCCGCTGGCGACGAGGCCACCAACGCCAAGACCAATACCAACAAGAGGGAGAAGATGAGTCATCTCTGGGTCTACTTTGACGTCGGCACCAAGGACTACACCAAGACATCCAAGGAGGTGTTTTGCATCTTCTGCAAGGCCAAGAATGTCAAGGTGCCGATCAACGGGCGCCTGGACGCCATGGCCACCCATCTCGCGAAGAGGTGCGCGCACGCGCCAAAGGAGGCCAAGGTGGAGGCGGTGCAATGCGACGCGGGGACCCGTAAGCACCGTCGACGGGACGCATCAGGAGGCAGTGGGGGGGGCCGCACCAACAGCCTGGGGCCCATGGACGCCCACCTGCCGCGCCCCTTCTCTCCACCCAAGACGAGGGAGTTCCAAACAGACCTTTTGGGGGTTCTCCTGTTCTCTGATGTGGCGTTCAACTTCATCGGCTCGCCGGTGCTGCGGTGCTTCCTCCTCAAGTGGGTGCCGGGTCTCAAGACACTGCCCACACGACAGACTCTGTCGGGTCCAATGCTGGATCGTCTCGTGGCGGACTGTGTGGCCGCTGCCAAGGTCATCTACCTCAAGGGCTGCTACATCACCATGTCCATGGCCGGGTGGAAAAGCCGGACAGGCCGCAAGCTCATGGGCATCATGTGCAGCAATGTCGGTCCAGCGGACGGACGCGTGGCGGCAGACTTCCGCGGGACTACGGACATCACGACGGTGTCCGAGTCGGCAACCCTGGTGCAGCACGAGCTGGAGTCCGAGATGGCCAAAGGGGTGGAGACCGGTGACTGGGCGCTGCCGCTGGCGTCGGGGGCGCTGTCAACGGAAACCGCCTCGGCCGTGGTGGGTGTGGTCAGCGACTCGGCAAGTGCCAATGTTGGCGCCAAGAGAGCTCTGTCGCTGCTGCACCCTTCCATCATCTTCATAGCGTGCTTGGCGCATCAGCTCAACCTCCTGACGGGCAGCGTCATTGGGCACGAGTCGCTACGTGCAATCACGAACGATTGCTCGCGGATCATATCCTTCTTCAAGCGCTCTACCAAGTACATGGGTCTCTTGCTGGAGATTATGGACGCGACGATGGACAAGCGGCTCATCTTCATCAAGACGGGGGAGACACGCTGTTACTCTCACTACGGGCAGGCGCGGCGGCTCCTCGACCTCAAGCCAGCCCTGGAGCGGTTTGCCAATGAATACTACGCCGACACGAACCTGCTGCGCACCACCAACCGCTGTCGTGGATGAGCTGCGCAGCCGGTTGTTTTGGGGCCGATTGGAGGTGTTCACCCAGCTGCTTCTGCCTATTGTGAAGGAGATCGGATTAGTCGAGCGCCGTGACAGCAAACTGGCGGACGCCGCTGCAGCCTTTGGCCGCCTCCACGCCTTCTACTTTCAACTTGAGAGGGACAGTGCCACGTTGGTTACAGACGGGACGACAGCGCTGTCACCTGTGCTTGTTGTGTCGGCTGACTCGTCCGTGCGGGCAATCACCAACCAGCTATGCATGACCATCCTCAAGCTGCTGCGATGGCGCTTCACCCGCTACTACAGTGCTGATTTGCTGCTTCTGGCCCACATCTTGGATCCGTCGCGTGGTATCGCCGGCCTCTGCACCCGCCCTGGGTGCTACGCCGCCTTTGACAACATTGTGCGGCTGTTTCTGGGGCTGGCTTCACGCTTTGGTACCCTACCCCAAGAAGGTGGTCAAGAAGAGCTGCAGCAGAACCGTCGACGTCAAGCAGTTGCTGGTGTCGTCAAGTACCTGGCCGACGGCCCAGATACTCTCCTCCTCTTCGACCCAAAGGGCGGCCTTGTCGTCAACAATGCTAATGGCGGCGGCGTCGGCTGCGCTGGGGGTGGCGGCAGCGGTGGTGGCCGTGCCCGCGTGGCTGCTATGGTCATGTGGTCTCTGTGCCCAGAGTACAAGGGCACGGTGCTGCAACAAGTGGCTTTCCGCCTCCTCGCTGTCTCCTGCCACGCCGCTGAGCTTGAGCGCGTGTGGTCAGCAATGGGGCTGGCCAACTCAACTACGGGGAGCCAGCTGGGCACCAAGCGACTGACGGACATGACGCGGGTGGCGCTCCACCTACGCGCCCAGAACGTCAAGGACAAGAAGCAGACCTTCCAGCCGGGCTGCTTTCTTGAGACAGCCGTCGACGAGGACCCAGTGGACGGGGGCGTCGAGGTGGTGCAGGGTGCTGAGGGCGGCTGTGAAGGGACCGGAGCGGGCCAAGATGACGACGGGGATAGACTGGCTGCGACGGGTGCTGCCTTGCAGCAGCAGCTACAAGAGGAGCAAGATGCGTGCCGACGCGCCGGCGAGCCGTTGCCCGACGAGGAGACAGTGGACGAGGTCGGGCGTACGGCGGGCCTGGCGGCCTTGTCGGATGAGGACCTGCGGGCCATGTATGACAACTTGATGCACGGGCGGCGCGTGGCGGGGGGGGGCGGTGGTCCAGCAGATGCGGCGCGGGACGGGGCAGCGGTTGCCGCCCGTGGGACGAGGCGGCGCGTCCTCCTCTCCAGCCTGTTTGACGCAGCGTGGTACTTGAGAGATGCCAAGGCAATCTACGGTCTGTGATCGATTCGTTCTGAAAAGCCCCATAGCAGGTCACAATGATCGCCTCTCATTCAGAAGGGGTGCTACATAGGTTTGGTAAAAACATATGGGTGCTACCTTCGTGCGTTCACGCCCCCAGAAGGGCGTGATTAGGGCGTGATCGGGCGTGATCGGGCGTGACACGCCCACAAGCCCCGAGTTTGGGGGCGAGAAATACAAGCCTACTTATGAGCGCCCCACGGCTTACAAAACAACCCTACAGTCAATATCCGGCTATATGCGCTCCAGTTGTATGGCCCGTGCCATATAACTGGGAGGATCGCGATCGGCAGTGTTCACGAACCCGACTGGAGGATTGCTCGATCGTCCCACGGCATACATTCCGATCGAGAGGAATTGAATTACGCGGATTCAGGCTGCACCGACGGGTGCCCCAGCGGGGCGCGCAAGCGGTCCCCACCGGCGTCGATCCCGCCGTCGCGGCCCGCACCGTCATCGTCCCGCCGCTGTCGCCCCCATCACCGCCGCTGTCACTCCTATCATCGTGGTCCAGTATCTCCAGCTCTCGCATCCGTCGAGCGCACGGGCGACTCTCGACAGCGCATGATCGTTGAGGGCTGTTTTCGATCGTGGCATGCGCCGCTGGCGGTGCGGTCTTGCTCGTGTTCGCTAGTGTTTTTTTAACCTTTTGGAGCTGTTGTGTCTCGGAAGTAGTCCCATTGTTCTTTCTCTCCGCCTTTGGGTTTGCTCGTTCGTTGGTGCGCGTTGACCAAATGGATCTTGGTTTAGCAGCATTTATTTTCGAGCTCGTGGTCTTGTGTGCCTGTGTTTTTATTTGCGCTTCCACCGTAGTTATCCCTACCCATCAATCCCCCCCTCAGGATGACGTGCACTGGCGCCGTATGAGCGATGTCGCCGCTGCCGCTGCAGCGGCGGCGGTGGAGGAGGCAACATCGAACCCGTCGATTGAAACAGTGAACGTCATTCAGATAGCCGCTCGAGCGGCTGCGGCGGCGACAGCTACTGCGCTTTTTGGAGCTCCAGTGGTGCTCTCCACTGTTCCCTGGGGGCTTCGCACGTCGGGCGGCACCGCACAAATTCCGAGCGCTATGGCCGCCTCCGGGTGCGCTCGTGGCGTGGGTGCAGAGCAAGAGCGGGGTGGAGCGGCGCACGGGCGGGGCGGTGTCGAGGAGCAAGGGCTGGCAGCCGTGTGGAGTTCGGACGGGGCGGCAGCGTGGAGCGCGGTCGGGGCGGGGCGGGGCGCTGGCGGGTAATTGAGCGTCCGCGGTCCGGAGCGCCACGCAAGCCACGCACGGCGGTGCCGTTAGGGGACAAACTGGCGCTTATCGACATCAAAGATGCGGGCCACACGTGGGCAAAAACCCATACTATGTTTCGACTCGAGATTAGCCTGTCGGCCGCCCACGACATCTATGAAAAGCGGGAGGAGTACAAGCGCCGTGCTGCAGAATCTGAGGACCTATCGTCGCCCCGCCTGCGACGGTCCTATTTTGAGCAGGTCTGTCAGGGTCTGTGGGATTGATACAAGACGCTCCAACGGGTGGGCACGCGGCATCTCCTGGTGTCTGGCAGCCTGTTTGAGGCCCGGGCCCGGCGGATTGCCGTTGAGCTTGGCGCTACCGGTTTTAAAGGGTCCCCCCACTTCATCCAAAACTGGGCGAGGCGCCAGAACCTCCGCAACGTGGCGCTATGGGGGCAAGGCGGCTCGGCGGACATGGAGGCGGCGGCTCCGCGCATTACCAAGATTAGAAAGCAGCTCGAGGACTACCCCGCCGAAAGAATGTACAACATGGATGAGACCGGGCCTTTCTACCGGTGTATCCCAAATCGAGCATATGTACAAGCTGGCCAGCGGCCGCAGGTACGAGGTACGAAGGATATGAAGGCTAAGGACCGCATCACCCTCGTTTTGGCGTGTAACGCAACTGGGAGTCACAAGATCCCAGTGGCTATGATTGGCAAAGCCAAGCAGCCTAAGCTCTTTAAGCCTCCGCGTGACCGGTGCCCCCTGCCGTACTTCTCGCAGCCGAGCGCGTGGATGGATGCAGATGTGTTCAAGTCCTGGTTTGAGACCGTGTTCGTACCCGCTGTACGGGCCTGTACTGCTCTGCCGGTGGCCCTAATATGGGACAATTGCGGGGCTCACGAGGAGCTCGAGAGCACCTCAGTCTCTTTCATCCCTCTTCCACGGAACTGTACATCCGTCTATTAGCCGCTCGACCTCGGAATCATCGCCTGTCTGAAAATGCGGTACAAGCGGCGCTTGTTGGACCTAGTTGTGGGTTCTTTTGAGTCGACACTAGGCGACAGCGCAGACGTGGGTTCCGCTCCAGCGGCGGGGCCGGAATCGCTGGGGGCACCCGAGGCCCGCCCACCCACATTGGGGTCGAGCGCGGGGGCCTCAACTTGTGGCGTGCCGGCGGACGCTGTGCTCAGTGGCCCCGCCACCGGGACACTGAGCGGCGCAGCACCCCCGATTGTGGCGTTGACAGCGCAGTGTGCAGCATCCGATGCGACGCGTGCCGGTGAGTAGCTCTCGGCGGACGGTTGGTGGACCGATGCAGGCGA
>ENA-ORXC01000691-ORXC01000691.1-marine-metagenome-genome-assembly--contig:-NODE-691-length-22647-cov-3.489012_pt1 | contig 22647 bp, 18 predicted proteins | sample MGYA00237865_ERZ511478 | MGnify/ENA metagenome assembly ERZ511478
CCGATCTCGCAGAAAGCCCGGCTGCGCGGGCCGAGGGGGCTGCAGGCGCAAGACAGGTCCGGTGCCGAGAACAGTATCGCGGGCCACGGCCAGGTGACCTACGGTGCTCAGACGATCCATCAGCGGATCAGCGCGCAGCGACCGGGCCGGGACTACATGACCGACTGGCCGCTGTGGCTGGATGTCCAGAACGGTGCCGATACGCGCAGCGAGCAGGCGTTCTTCAAGGACAGGGCCGCGCGTTTCGTACATACGCCCCGGGCGCTGGCGACCTATGTCCATTTCGACGAGCTGTACCAGGCCTATTTCGTCGCCGCCCTGCTGATGCTGGACGCCAAGGTGCCGTTCGATCACGGCTTTCCGAGCGGGCCGTACCATGCCACGCGCGGGTCGTTCGCGACCTTCGGCGGCCCGCACATCCTGTCCCTGATGACCGAGGTCGCCTCGCGCGCGCTGAAGGCCGTGCGGCGGCAGAAGTTCCAGCATCACCTGCGCGGTCGCCCGGAACAGGTGGCGGCCATGATGACCCTCGCCTGTTCCGACCAGGCGGATGCCGCCTTCAAGGACGACGCTCCGGCCAAGAAGGCCCTGCGGAAGATGGCCGCAGATCTGAAACCCCTGCTCGATCTGGTCGCGGACCACAACAAGACGCAGAACCACAAGTGCGCCGGTGACGAAACCCTCTTTCCGCGCCGGGCCACCGGTCCGATAGAGGCAGACGGAAAGACCGCGTGCGATAAATGGCGCGGTTTCAAGATCGCGGAGGCGCAGAATTTCCTGCTGCCCATGGCCTTCCCCGAAGGCTCGCCGATGCATGCCGCCTACGGCGCGGGCCATGCGACGGTGGCCGGGGCCTGCGTGACGATCCTGAAGGCGTTCTTCGAAATGTCGGACTTCGGCTTCGGCGAGAAGGCGCAGATGCTGTCGACGCCCCTGGGCAAGCCCGAATACATCGCCGACAATGCCGATGCCATGTATGCACCGCGCGGGTTCGGCGACACCTACAAGCACCTCACCGGTCGTCTGTTCGTTCCGCCGTCATCCGACGCGCCGCTCGATCACGAGATGCTCGAACCGACGGTTCCCGACCCCGGGGTCACGCTGGAAGGGGAACTCAACAAGCTCGCCGCCAATATCTCGATCGGGCGCAATATGGCGGGGGTGCATTTCTATACCGACTACTACGACAGCCTGAGACTGGGGGAACGCATCGCCGTCGGCATCCTTCAGGAGCAGATGAGCACCTATCCGGAGCCGGTGACGATGCGCCTGACGAGCTTCGACTGCGACAGGCTGGTCATCAGCGGGGATGGCGAGGGTGACGGCTGCGTGCACCTGGTCGAGAACAAGTGCCTCGTCAGCGCCGATGCGTGGTGGACGAAGCACGTCAGCTAGAGCGCGGGTCTACCCCCGGCACCCCGTCGCGCGCGGTTCTGCGCATGCGACGGGGTATTTCGATCCCCCGGAGTGCCGAACCCGGGACGCAATCGGTTCGAGCCGCGAAACGCGCGGACTGTGCGCTCGCGGCTAGCCGCATGCCTGGAGCATCGTGAAGGATGCACGGATCGCTCGGGCCGATCGCGTTTCACCCCAGCCCATACACCCAGCCCTATAGAGAGGAACTGCATATGGCCGCGTTCACGAAACTGCATTTCAGCCTGAGCGACGACGCCGCGCCCGGGCATCAATCAAGGCTGCGAAACCTGTCACGGGACAGTGCACCGGGCGGCCTTTCGGGGCTGGGAATGGAATCGGCGGGCGGACCGCGCCGGGCGCCCCCCTCGCCCGAAACCGCCGGGCGTCTCTATCTGCAGACCTTTCTGGAAGACGCGCAGAACGAGTCGCTGGAGGAGGTCACCAGTCCGGAAAGCGCCGCGATCATCCCCGATCTGGAGGTCGTGCGCACCAGTCGCTCCGATCCCCTGATCTCCCGGGCGGTCGTCTTCCAGCAGAACTGGCGGAAGATACCGGTCTTTGCAGGGCGCGTGGCCGTCGACGTGGACGAGGGCAATCTGGCGCTGGTGACGATCAACGGCAAGATCGCTCCCCGGCCCGATATCTCGCCCGTTGCGACCCGCTCGCCCGGCCAGGCGATCAAGGACGCCGAAGAATGGGCCGCGAGCGGCACGATCGACGACGATGCCGCCCCCGTCCTGACATGGTACATGGACGAGGTATGGGGTCTCTGGCACCTGACCTGGCATTTCAGCGGCGTTTCCCTGCAACCGCCACGGGACGGCGATGGCTCCGGCGACGGTCATGACCATCATTTCTGTCTCGGCCCCTCACCCCGGTCGCGCAACATGCTGATCGATGTCCTGATCGATGCCCATACCGGTCGGGCCGTGTATTATTTCTCGTCGATGCCGCATGTCACCATTCCCGTCGCCATGACGGGCGAGGACATCAAGGGCATGACGCGCAGCTTCTTCGGACTTCGGACCCCGACCGGCTTCGCGCTCTCCGACCCGCTGCGCAAGATCGTCACCTACGATTTCGGCTTTCAGGATATCGACGCCAACCCCCTGCCCTCCGCGCCGTCGAAACCCGTCGCCACGCCGCAGGCCGATCTGGGCAAGGCCGATCCGACGGCGGTTTCCGCCCACCACAACGCCTCCGTGGTCTTCAATTTCTACAACGACGTGCTCAAGCGCGACGGCATCGACGACAAGGGCATGCAGCTCGTCTCCATCGTGAACGTCACCTCCAGCAAGAGCGGCGATGCGGACCCGAAGGACTGGGGCAACGCCGTCTGGTGGAAGGGCCGCATGTGGTACGGCCAGAAGGCGAGTCGCAGCTATGCGGAGCATCTGGACGTCATCGGCCACGAGCTGACCCATGGCGTCATGGAAAGCACCTCCATGCTGGTGTACCGCGACCTGCCCGGCGCTCTCAACGAAAGCATGTCGGACTGCATGGGCGTCATCATCGCGAACTGGTATCCGAACGAGCCGGAACCCGTCTCGACATGGAACTGGAAGATCGGCGACGGACTCGGCGCGAACGGTGGGCCGATCCGCGACTTTTCCGATCCCGCCGCAACCGGCCAGCCCGATCACTTCAGCCAGTACAAGAAACTGCCCTTCAGCGACGATTACGGCGGCGTCCATATCTACAGCGGCATCCACAACAAGGCGGTCTATCACCTGCTGACGGGCGAAGATGCCGCCGGGAACCCCACTTTTCCGGTGCGGGACGTCGTGCTGCTTCTCTATATCACGCTCACGCGGCTGACCCAGACATCCGATTTCCATGACAGCCGCAAGACCCTCGAAAGCGTCACCCGCGCCTATTACAGCGGCAACGCCACGATCCGGGCGCAACGGCTGGCCGCGATCGCGACCGCGTTCGGAAAGGTCGGGCTATGAGCCTGATCCGATTGGGCAGCGCTGCGGCCCGGCGGCAGATCGAGACCTTCGCGGCGGGAACCGGAACCCCCGCCGACGGTCGTCGCGCGCTGCAGGCCGAACTGGCGGTCACGCCGGAAACCGACAGCAGGACGGAAAGATCCGTCGAGCAACTGACGCAGTTCATCCCCACGGAGATGGTGACCATCTTTCTTGCCGCCGTGTCGGCGTGGCGGACCCTCGCGACAGAACCCTGGCTTTCCTGGATGCGGCCGCACTGGCTCGTGCTGATCTTCGCGGTCCTGACGCCTGCGGTCCTGCTGCTCGCATCCTATGCAACGTTCGCCGAGGAACGGCGGCGGCGAAACCTGCCCGAGGCGCGTTTCTCTCTCCCCCGTTTCGAGATGATCGCGGCGACGGCGGCCTTTACCGTATGGGCCTTTGCCGTGCCGGGCCTCTATACGGGGAACGAGGTGGTGCAGATCCTGGCCGCTTTCGCCGCCTTGATCCTTTCCTGGATGCTCTCGCAGGTGCGGCGGATCGTGGGACCGTGATCAGGATCACGCGCGATGGCGGGAGGGGCGTCCGGACCGCTCTCCGAAACCGCCCGCGCATTTCACAGGAACGGGACACCCGATGGACGGGGCCTTTCTTCAGCAGCCCTGATTACCCTGTTGAGCGCCCCCGGCGCGCTGGCGCGGGACAGGATCGGCGTCATCACCGTCCCGGTCACCGCTTCGCCCTGTCTGAACCCGACTGAACCCTTGTAAGCGACCCGGTGATCCGGCCCTGCGGACCGCGTTGGACGACACAAGGAACGAGGCGCGGCCCGAGGCGTTCGACAATCTCGACCCGCGCGCGAAGGCCGCCGACGATGCATAGCTAGGCAGAGGGTTGTCCGGCGAGACAGATGAGGAAGACGATCACGGTATGGTGGAATTTCAGGAATTCCAGGTGATCGCCCTCGTTCGATACCGCGTTGACCCGAAGTGCCAGCGGTGGCACCGGCAGGTCCGGGTGCGTTCGGAAGCAGCGCCTCGTTGGCGATGGACCGCAGTGATCCGCCCAGATTGCGCAGCCGGTCCGGTGGATTGCGCGCTTCGGCCAACGGGCCGCGCGTCGACATCCGGGGGCTTCGCCGACGCTCTGCGAAGCTCCGATGCCGTCATCTCCATTCGGGTAATCTGGACCGTTATCTTATCCTCCACAATTCAGAGGACAAGGAAGCACATCCCGAAAACAGATGACTTCACCTTCGAGTCATCGTTCTTCGCCGTTGGTATAGTCCGTTGGTGTCAAGACCTCCCGCAGAAGCCGGGAAATCTCGGGGCGGATGAAAAGCCGACCCGATTCGTCGCGAAACGGGCCGCCTTTCGGTCGAGACTGGACATTGCCCGGTGCACTCGCAGCCGGATGGTGTCAGATGCCCAGCCGCGCCTTCACCGCCGCCTGCACGGCCTGCGGGTTGGCCTTGCCGCCGGTCGCCTTCATCACCTGTCCCACGAACCAGCCCGCCATCGACGGCTTCTCCTTCGCGGCTTCGGCCTTGTCGGGGTTGGCGCTGACGATCTTGTCGACTTCGGCGTCGATGGCACCCGTATCGGTGACCTGCCGCATGCCGCGTTCCTCGACGATTTCAGCCGGGTCGCCGCCCTCGGACCAGACGATCTCGAACAGGTCCTTGGCGATCTTGCCGGAGATGTCGCCCTTGCCGATCAGATCGACGATGCCGCCGAGTTGCGCCGCCGAAACGGGGCTGTCACCGACGCCCAGACCGGCCTTGTTCAGGCGTCCGAACAACTCGTTCACCACCCAGTTCGCCGACATCTTGCCGTCGCGCCCTTTCGCCACCGCCTCGAAGAAATCGGCATCGGCGCGGGCCGCCGACAGGACGGCGGCATCGTATTCGGTCACGCCATACTCCGCCATGAACCGCGCGCGTTTCTCGTCGGGCAGTTCGGGCAGCGCGCCCGCGATATCGTCGACCCATGCCTGCTCGATCTCCAGCGGCAGGAGGTCGGGGCACGGGAAGTAGCGGTAATCATGCGCCTCTTCCTTGGAGCGCATGGTGCGCGTCTCGCCCTTCTTCGGGTCGAACAGGCGCGTTTCCTGGTCGATGGTGCCGCCGTCCTCGATGATCTCGATCTGGCGGCGGGCCTCGAATTCTATGGCCTGCTGGATGAAGCGCATGGAGTTCATGTTCTTGAGTTCGCAGCGGGTGCCGAGATGGCCGAAATCGCCGGTCTCGCGGTATTTCTCGTACTGCCCGGGGCGGCAGACGCTCACGTTGACATCGGCGCGCAGCGACCCCTCCTGCATCTCGCCGTCGCAGGTGCCGAGATAGCGCATGATCTGGCGCAGTTTCCGCACATATTCCGCCGCCTCCTCCGGCCCGCGAATGTCGGGGCGGCTGACGATCTCCATCAGCGCGACACCAGTGCGGTTCAGGTCGACGAAGGACATTTCGGGGTCCATGTCGTGGATCGACTTGCCCGCGTCCTGCTCCAGATGGATGCGCTCGACGCGGACGGGGCGGGCGATGCCGGGTTCCAGATGCACCAGCACCTCGCCCTCGCCGACGATGGGGTCCTTGAACTGGCTGATCTGGTATCCCTGCGGCAGGTCGGGATAGAAGTAGTTCTTGCGGTCGAACACGCTGCGCAGGTGGATCTGCGCCCTCAGGCCCAGCCCCGTGCGCACGGCCTGCTCGACGCAGTATTCGTTGATGACCGGCAGCATCCCCGGCATGGCCGCATCGACCAGCGCCACGTTCGTGTTCGGCTCCGCCCCGAAATCATTGGCCCCGCCGGAGAACAGCTTGGCCTTCGAGCGCACCTGCGCATGCACCTCCAGCCCGATGACCATCTCCCATTCTCCGGTCATCCCCTTCAGGCGCGGAACGGCGGGTTCGGAGTAGGCGAGATCGAGCATGGCGGGGTCTCCGGTTTTGCGTGTCGGATCGGGTTTACCGATTGCGCCCCATCCGGGCAAGACGGGAACCGCGCGTTGACGCCGGATTCCCACGGTGTAGAATACGGCGAACGAAGTTGCGGGACTGTCCCGAACACGGCAATGCGCGTCAGGTCCCGTCCGGGCCTTTCGCCGGATACAGGTGGCACCCGATGACGGCAGCACGAATCATGAGTGGCAAGCGCGGCCTGATAATGGGCGTCGCGAACGACCGCTCCATCGCCTGGGCCATCGCCAAACAATGCGCGGAGCACGGGGCGGAGCTTGCCTTTACCTATCAGGGCGATGCGCTGAAGAAGCGCGTGGGGCCGTTGGCCGAGAGCGTCGGGGCGGAGCATGTGCTGTATTGCGACGTGACCGACATGGCCTCGCTCGACGCGGTGTTCGAGACGCTGGAGAAGGACTGGGGCAAGCTCGATTTTGTGGTCCACGCCATCGGGTATTCCGACAAGGCCGAACTCCGGGGCCGCTATGTCGATACCACGTCCGACAATTTTGACATGACGATGAACATCTCCTGCTACAGCTTCACCGCCGTCGCCCAGCGTGCCGAGAAGATGATGCCCGACGGCGGCAGCCTCGTGACGCTGACCTATTACGGGGCCGAGCGGGTGATGCCGCACTACAACGTGATGGGTGTGGCGAAGGCCGCATTGGAGGCCAGCGTGCGCTATATGGCCGAGGATCTGGGCAAGAAGAACATCCGCGTCAATGCCCTGTCCGCCGGGCCGATGAAGACGCTGGCCGCCTCCGGCATCGGGGATTTCCGCTATATCCTGAAGTGGAACGAGTACAACTCTCCCCTGCGCCGCAATGTCAGCCGCGACGACGTGGGCGGGGCGGGTCTGTACCTGTGCAGCGACCTGAGTTCGGGCGTGACCGGCGAGACACACCATGTCGATTGCGGCTACCACGTCGTCGGCATGAAGGCCGAGGACGCGCCGGATATCTCCACGACCTGATGACGGCCGCCGGGATCGCCGCGCTGATGGCCGAGGACCGTGCGGCGGCGCGCGGGCCGCTGGACGATGCGCTGCGGGCGTTGCACGGGTCGGGGCGCGCGAGCGAACTCTGCGCGCTGCACCGTCTGGCGGCGGCGTTCTGGGACGACGATCCCGCTCAGGTCGCCTTTCACCAAACCCACGCCTATGTCTACGCGCTGGAGGCGGGAGACGGGCAGGCGGAGGCCGAACTGTTCGCGGCACTGGCAGACGAGGGGCGGGTCTGAACCGCATGGCAAAAGGCCCCGGGCGCATCCGGGGCCTTTCTTCGTCGCGAGGCCGATATCAGCCCGGCAGATCGTCCGGCAGCACCAGATTCAGCACGATCGCCAGGAACGCTGCGGGCAACAGGCCCGAGGTCAGCAGCACCTGTACCGCTTCCGGCATATGCTGCACCGCCGTCGGCACCAGTTGCAGGCCGAGGCCGACCGAGAGCGAGACGGCGAAGATCACCATGTTGCGGCGGTTCCAGTCCACATCCGACAGCATCGAGATGCCCGCCGAGGCGACCATGCCGAACATCACGATGACGCCGCCGCCCAGCACTTCGATCGGGATGGTCGAGATGGCCGCGCCGACTTTCGGCATCAGACCGGCGGCGATCAGGAACAGTGCGCCGATGGTCACGACGTGGCGGCTCATCACCCCCGTCATCGCGATCAGGCCGACATTCTGGCTGAAGGAGGTGTTCGGCAGCGACCCGAAGACACCGGCGACGGCGGTGCCGAGGCCGTCCGCATAGGTCGCGCCGACGATTTCCTTCTCCGTCGCCTCGCGCCCCGCGCCGCCCTTCGCGATGCCGGACACGTCCCCCACCGTCTCGACCGCCGAGACGAAGGACATCAGGCAGAACCCGATCACGGCGGCGATGCTGAACTCGAACCCGAAGTGGAACGGGTTGGGGATGCGCCACATGGCCGCGCGCTCGATATTGCCGAACTGCACCATGCCCAGCGCCCAGGCGACCAGATATCCGGCGAGGATGCCGAGCAGGACCGCCGATACCGAAAGCATCCCGCGTGTGAAGAACTTCAGCAGCAGCGTCACGGCGATCACCACGAACGCGACGAACCAGTTGAGCGCACTGCCGAATTCCGGCTTGTCCATCGCGGGCACGCCGCCCGCCGCATACTGGATGCCGACCTTGACCAGCGCCAGCCCGATCATCAGGACGACGAGACCCGTCACCAGCGGTGGCAACGCAAAGCGGATGCGCCCGATTACCGTGCCGAGCAGCATGTGGAAGATGCCGCCGATGATGACGCCGCCGAACAGCGCCGCCATCGCATCCACGCCCTTGCCCGCCACCAGCGGGATCATGATCGGCAGGAAGGCGAAGCTCGTGCCCTGCACCACCGGCAGCTTCGCGCCGATGGGGCCGATCCCGACCGTCTGGATCAGCGTCGCGATCCCGGCGAAGAACATCGCCATCTGGATCATGTAGATCATCTCGGGGAAGTCCGGCGAATTGGAGCCGTAGCCGAAGCCCGCCGCCCCCGCCACGATGATCGCGGGGGTGACGTTCGACACGAACATCGCCAAGACGTGCTGGATGCCCAGCGGTATCGCCTTGTGGATGGGCGGGAAATAGTTCGGATCGCGCAGTTGCTCCGGCGATCCTATCGAGTCCAGTTGTGCCATCTATTCAGTCTCCCCAAAATCTATTGTTCCGCGTGCAGGACGCGGTAGGACGTTTCAAAAGAGTATTCCTCAAGGTTTCCGCCCGCACCGATCCTGTCAACCACCGCGAACAGCGCGGGGCGATGCAACGGCGTCAGAACGCCGTGCCAGACGTTGCGGTGATAGTTCACCCCCTGACCCGGTGCGGTGAGAAAGGCGCGGGGCGTCCCCGGCCTGCCTCCGTCATCCTCCGCCACGACCACGAGGAACGGGTCGCCGGACAGCGGCAGGAACGCCTGACTGCCCGAGGGGTGCCGCTCCATCAGGTCGAGCGTCAGCGGCAGGGTGTAGGGCTGCCCCTCGAACACGCTGATCCCCGCCGCGCCATCGGCGAAATCGAGCGCGGCGATATCGTGGTAGCGGGCGCACTTGCCGCGATTGATCGTCATCGTCGGCGCGCCCGAGGGGGCGATGATGTCGCCGAAGGGGGCGAAAGCCTCCGCCGTCAGCGGCGCGATGAGGATATCGCGGGTCATGTCAGCGCCGGGTGGCGGTTGACGTCCTTGTACAGCAGGTACCGGAACCGCCCCGGCCCCCCCGCATAGCAGGCCTGCGGGCAGAACGCGCGCAGCCACATGAAGTCCCCCGCCTCCACCTCGACCCAGTCGGTGTTGAGGCGGTAGACGGCTTTTCCTTCAAGGACATAAAGGCCGTGTTCCATCACATGCGTCTCTGCGAAGGGGATCAGGCCCCCCGGCTCGAAAGTCACGATATTGACGTGCATGTCGTGGCGCATGTCGTCCGGCTCGACGAAGCGGGTGGTCGCCCAGCGCCCTTCGGTGCCGGGCATCGGCGTGGGCGCAACCGCTTGATCGCTGGTAAAGAACGCCTCGGGTCGGTCGATGCCCGGCACGTCCTCGTACGCCTTGCGCACCCAGTGGAACCGCGCGGGGGTATCGCCGGTATTGGCCACGACATAGGCCGCGCCCGGGGGCAGATAGGCGTAGCCGCCCTCCTCCAGCGTATGCACCGCGTCGCCCAGCGTCACCGTCAGCGTCCCGCCCGCCACGAACAGCACCGCCTGCGCCCGCGCGTCGAGTTCGGGGCGGTCGCTGCCGCCGCCGGGGGCGACCTCCATGATCGTCTGCGAGAACGTCTCGGCGAATCCGGTCATCGGGCGGGCCAGCACCCAGCCGCGCGTGCCGGTCCAGTGCGGAAAGCTGCTCGTCACGATATCGCGCATCGTCCCCTTCGGAATCACCGCATAGCTTTCGGTGAACACCGCGCGGTCGGTCATGATATCCGTCTGGGGCGGATGCCCGCCGGTCGGCGCGTAATAGGTCATGGCAGGATATCCTTCAGTCGCAGCAAGGCGATACGTTCCACCTGCCTGCACGCCGTGGCGAATTCGGTGGCGCGGTCGTTGTCGATCCGGGTGCGGAAGGCGGCGAGGATATGCTCCTTCGTCAGGCCCTTTACCGCGATGATGAACGGAAAGCCGAATTCGGCCGTATACCGCGCGTTCAGGTCGGAGAACGTCGCCCGCTCCTCGTCCGTCAGGGCATCCAGACCCGCCGAAGCCTGCTCCCCCGTCGATTCGGCGGTCAGGCGTTTCGCGGCGGCCAGCTTGCCCGCCAGATCGGGATGGGCGGTCAGCACGCCGAGGCGCTCGCTCTCCGATGCCGCGCGGAAGACCCGGGCGAGGGCGCTGTGCAGGCCGATTGCGGTATCGTGCGCAGGGCCGAGTTCGCGCGCCCAGGCCCGTTCCGCGATCCACGGGGAATGCTCGAAGATGCCGCCATAGCGGGCGACGAACGTATCGCGCGCCATCGCGGAGGGTCGCTCGTATTCCCGTCGCGGGTGGTGCGCGTGCCAGTGCTCGGCGATCTCGATCCGTTTCGCGAACCATACATCCGCGTGCGATTGCGCATACTCGATGAAGCGACGCAGCGCCTGCACCCGCCCCGGTCGCCCGATCAGGCGGCAGTGCAGCCCGACGGACATCATCTTCGCCGCCCCCGCCTGCCCCTCGGCATAGAGGGCGTCGAAACTGTCCTTGAGATAGGCGTAGAACTGGTCGCCGGAATTGAACCCCTGGGGCGTGGCGAACCGCATGTCGTTGGCGTCGAGGGTGTAGGGGATCACCAGTTGCGCGCCGTGCCAGTAGGGCAGGTCATCGGCGTAACTGTCGGAGACATAGGCGAAACCGCCCTCCTCCGCCACCAGATCGACAGTATGGGCCGAACAGCGCCCCGTGTACCATCCGCGCGGGCGCGCGCCCGTTATTTCGGTGTGGAGGCGGATGGCCTCGTGCAGGTCGGCGCGCTCGGCCTCGGGGGGCGCGTCCTTGTACTCGATCCATTTCAGGCCATGGGAGGCAATCTCCCAATCCGCCGATTGCATCGCGGCGACCTGCGCCGGGGATCGTTCCAGCGCGGTGGCGACGCCGTAGACGGTGACGGGTACGTCCAGTTCGGTGAACAGCCGGTGCAGCCGCCAGAACCCGGCCCGCGCGCCGTATTCGTAGATGGATTCCATGTTCCAGTGCCGCTGCCCCGGCCACGCCGCCGCGCCGACGATCTCGGACAGGAACGCCTCGGATGCCGCATCCCCGTGCAGGATGCAGTTCTCGCCGCCCTCCTCGTAGTTCAGCACGAGTTGCACGGCGATCCTCGCGCCCTCTGGCCAGCGCGGATCGGGCGGTTCGGCCCCGTGGCCGTGCATGTCTCGCGGATACCGGTTCATCGCTGTGTCCCCTGTCGATTTCTCTCTTACCGGCAAAGATCGGGATTCACTTTCAAAAGAATCGCGAAAGACCTATCCGACCCCGCCGCTTTTCTCCATGCTCGCGATACGCGATACGATAAAGACCAACAGGAGGCATCCGATGTCCGGCTATCTGACCACCCATGTGCTGGACACGGCACGCGGCATTCCGGCGGCGGGGATCGTCATCGAACTGCACCGCATCACGGGCGAGCGCCGCGAGGCCGTCGCCGAAACGGTCACCAATGCCGACGGCCGCACCGATGCGCCCCTTCTGGGAGTGGATGATTTCACGACCGGGCAGTACGAACTGGTCTTCCGTGTCGGCGCGTACCTGCGCGAGGCGGGGCAGGCGCAGGGCGAGACGCTGTTCCTCGACACCATCCCGATCCGCTTCGGCATGGACGATGCGGCGGCGCATTATCACGTGCCGCTGCTGCTCTCGCCCTACGGCTATTCGACCTATCGCGGCAGTTGATCGCCCGCGTCGTCCAGTGCCGTGCGGCAATGGCGGGTCATGAAATCGATCAGAAGGCGCACTTTCGGGTCCTGCAACCGCTTGTGCTGATACAGGCACGATAGCTGGGTCGGGGTCGGCGGGGTCGCGACCGCCACGGGGACCAAGGCCCCGCTCGCGAGGTGGTCGCGCATCTCGAAGAACGTCTTGTTCACGATGCCGCAGCCGCTCAACGCCCAATCCGTCAGCACGTCGCCATCGTCCGACTCGAACGGCCCGCGCACATCGAACTTGCGCGGCCCGTCCTCGGTCGTCAGAGTCCACTGGAACTCGATGGCCCCCGGGAAGCGCAGCATCAGGCAGTCGTGCCGGTCGGCGACCAGATCGACCCCGCTCTCCGGCATCCCCCGCCGGGCGATATAGGCGGGCGCGGCACATAGCAGGCGCGGGCATTCGGCGATGGTGCGAACCCGCAGACTCGAATCCTCCAGCGTGCCGAGGACGAAAGCGACGTCGACCCCCTCCCCCGTAACATCAACCTTGCGATCCGACAGGCGCAGGCGCAGGTCGACCTCCGGATACCGGTCCTTGAATGCGGGGATATGCGGGGCGATCAGGCGCTTGCCGATGCCCAGCGGGGCCGAGAGGAACAGCGTGCCGCGCGGCTGGTTGGTCAGGTCGGCCACGGCGGATTCGGCGGCCTGTATCGCGTCGAGGATGCCCAGCGCGCCGGTATAGAACGCTTTCCCGTGCTCGGTCGGCTGCAACCGGCGCGTCGTGCGGTTGAACAGGCGCACGCCGAGGGATTTCTCCAGTTCCGATACCCGGCTGGAGGCGACGGCGGGCGAGACGCGCTGATCCCGCGCCGCACTCGACATGCTGCCCAGTTCATAGACGCGGACGAAGACGCGCAGGGTGTCGACATAGGCCATCCCCCACGCTCGCACTTATCGGAAAAATTTGAAAGTCCTCGCGAATTTACCGGATTTTCGCGGGAGTTTTCTTCGCTATGGTTGGCCCGTGAACAGGGAGACACGCGATGCTGGACATGACGATTCTGGGGGAATGGCTGAGTTTCGGGGTGCGGTGGCTGCACGTGATCACCGCCATCGCGTGGATCGGGTCGTCGTTCTACTTCATCGCGCTGGATCTGAGCCTGCGCAAGGCCCCGGACCTGCCCCCCGGCGCCCATGGCGAGGAGTGGCAGGTGCATGGCGGCGGCTTCTACCATATCCGCAAGTTCCTGGTTGCACCCGCCGCCATGCCCGAGCATCTGACATGGTTCAAATGGGAAAGCTATTCGACCTGGCTCAGCGGGTTCGCGCTGATGTGCCTCGTGTACTACGGCGGGGCGGAGCTGTATCTGGTGGACCGCGCGGTGCTGGATATCGCGCCCTGGCTGGCCATCGTGATCTCGCTGGCCTCGCTGGCGTTTGGTTGGATTGCCTACGACCTGTTGTGCAAGAGCGCGTTCGGCGAGGATAACCGGCGGCTGATGATCCTGCTCTACGCCATCCTCGTCGCGATGGCGTGGGGATATGCGCAGGTGTTCACGGGGCGCGCGGCGTTCCTGCATCTGGGGGCCTTTACTGCCACGATCATGACCGCGAACGTCTTTCTGATCATCATGCCGAATCAGCGCATCGTCGTCGCGGATCTGAAGGCGGGCCGCACGCCGGACCCGAAATACGGCAAGATTGCCAAGCAGCGTTCCACCCATAACAACTACCTGACCCTGCCGGTCATCTTTCTCATGCTGTCGAACCACAACCCGCTGGCCTTTGCGACCGAATACAGCTGGATCATCGCGAGCCTCGTCTTCCTGATGGGTGTCACGATCCGGCATTACTTCAACACGATGCACGCGGGCGGCGGGCATCTGCGCTGGCCCTGGGTCGCGACCACCGCGCTGTTCATGGCCATCGTGTTCCTGTCGACGACGGGGAGCGGGGACCGGCCCGAATCGGACGAGAACGCCGCGATGACCCCCGCCGAACTGCGCTTCGCCAGTGCCGAGGGGTTCGGGCACGTGTACGAGACGGTGCTGGGGCGCTGCTCCATGTGCCATGCCACCGAACCGGGTTGGGAGGGGATCGCCTGGCCCCCGAAGGGCGTGATTCTGGAGACAGAACAGCAGGTTGCCGCCCATGCCCGCGACATCTATCTGCAATCGGGTGCCTCCCACGCCATGCCGCCGGCGAACGTGTCGTACATGGAGCCGGAGGAGCGAGCCGCCGTCGTCGCGTGGTATCAGGCGGGGCGCTGAGCGGTCAGTACCGCGATGACTTCCGCCGCGACGAAGGCGGCGACGATTTCGGGGCGCTTGTCGGCACTGCCCTGCGCGCCGATGGGGCAGACGAGGGCGGCGGGATCGACGGGGGTATCCCTGTCCCGGCACCACCGGGCGAAGGCTGCGCGCTTGGTCCCGGACCCGATCATCCCGACATAGCGGGCATCCCCCCGCCCCAGCGCCGCGCTCGCGATCAGAAAATCGAGGGCGTGGTCATGGGTCAGGACGACGAAGGCGCTGCCGGGATCGGCCCGCGCCACGATGCTTTCGGGGAGAGGCGTCAGGATGCGCGCGACGCCCTCCGGCAGGCGGGCCAGCTCCTCCTCGCGCGTGTCGATCACCGTCAGGCGGACGGGCAGAGGCCGCATCGCCCGCGCCAGCGCCCGCCCCACATGCCCGGCCCCGAAGACGTGGACGGCGGGGGACTGCGCGGCGGCAATCCCGATCCGCGCGGCGATATCGGCCCGGCCCTGCGCATCCAGCCGGATCACCGCGAGCGTGACGCGCCCCCCGCAGCACTGCCCGATCTCCGGCCCCAGCGCCATATCCAGCGTGGCGTCACCGCGACCCTCCACCAACACCGCCCGCGCCGCCCCGATCGCGCGGTATTCGAGTTGCCCGCCCCCGATCGTCCCGCCGGTTTCCCGCGCCGTGACCAGCATCCACGCCCCCGCCTCGCGCGGGGCGGACCCGGCGACGGTCCGGACCCGGACGAGCGCGATATCCTCCGCCCCGGAGAGCATCCTGCGCAGACGATCCGTCATCGCCCGCGCAACCGCTCCACCGCCATCAGCACCCGTTCGGGCGTGACGGGCGTGTCGAGGCGGGGGCATTCGCGGTACCCGGCCACGCTCGCCACCGCCATCGACAGCGCCTCCACCACCGACGCGGCCAGCATCAGGGGCGGCTCGCCGACGGCCTTCGACCGGCGGATCGTGGGCCTGGCGTTCTCGGACCATTCGGCCAGCCGCACGTTGAAAACGGGCGGCACGTCGGAGGCAAGCGGGATCTTGTAGGTCGAGGGGGCATGCGTCCGCAGCCGCCCCTCCCCGTCCCACCACAACTCCTCGGTCGTCAGCCAGCCCATGCCCTGCACGAACCCGCCCTCCACCTGCCCGATATCGAGGGCGGGGTTCAGCGAGCGCCCGACATCGTGCAGGATATCGACGCGGTCGACCTGATACTCGCCGGTCAGCGTGTCGATGCTCACCTCAGACACCGCCGCACCGTAGGCGAAGTAGTAGAACGGCTGTCCCCGCCCCGCCGCCCGGTCCCAGTGGATCTCGGGCGTCTTGTAGAACCCCGTCGCCGACAGCGGCACCCGCGCCATGTACGCCTGGCGGATGAATTCGGGGAAGGGGACGCGCCGGTCGCCGATGCGCACGCTGTTCGGCTCGAACGTCACCCGGTCGGGCGCGACCCCGTGCGCCGCGCTGGCGAAATCGACCAGCCGCGCCTTGATCGTCTCCGCCGCATCCACCGCCGCCATCGCGTTCAGGTCGGTGCCCGAACTGGCCGCCGTGGCGGAGGTGTTGGGCACCTTGGCGGTCGTCGTGCCGGTGATGCGCACGCGGTCCAGATCGACCTGGAAGCAGTCCGCGATCACCTGCGCGACTTTCGTGAACAGGCCCTGCCCCATCTCCGTCCCGCCATGGTTCAGGTGGATCGAGCCGTCGCTGTACACATGCACCAGCGCCCCGGCCTGATTCATCCACGTCGCGGTGAAGGAGATGCCGAACTTCACCGGCGTCAGGGCGATCCCCTTGCGGATGATCTCGTTCCCGGCATTGAAGGCCAGCACCGCCGCCCGCCGCGCCTGATAGTCGGAAGATGCCTCCAGCTCGTCCACGATCCGCCCGAGGATGATATCCGTGACCGTCTGGTGATACGGCGTGACGTCGCGCCCCGCGCCGCCGTAGAAATTCGCGCGGCGCACCTCCAGCGGGTCCTTGCCCAGCGCATAGGCGACCTCCTCCACGATCCGCTCGGCACCCAGCACCCCTTGTGGCCCGCCGAAACCCCGGAACGCGGTGTTCGACACCGTATTGGTCTTCATGGGCCGCGAGCGCAGGCGGACGGTGGGGTAGAAATAGGCGTTGTCGGCATGGAACAGCGCCCGGTCCGTCACCGGTCCCGACAGATCGGCGGAGAATCCGCAGCGCGCCGCGAAGGTGCCGTCCACCGCCCGTATCCGCCCGTCATCGTCGAACCCGATATCGTACTCGATCAGGAAGTCGTGCCGCTTACCGGTCGCGATCATGTCGTCGTCGCGGTCGGGGCGCAGCTTGACCGCGCGGCCGTACTGCTTTGCAGCCAGCGCGGCGACGACGGCGAACAGGTTCGATTGCGTTTCCTTGCCCCCGAACGCCCCGCCCATGCGCCGCACCTCGACCGTCACGGCATGCGACGCCGTGCCGAGGGCGTGGGCGACCATGTGCTGCACTTCGCTGGGGTGCTGGGTGGAGGAATGGACGGTCACCTCGTCGTCCTCGCCCGGAACGGCCAGCGCGATATGGCCTTCGAGATAGAAGTCATCCTGCCCGCCGACCCGCATCGAACCGGACAACCGATGCGCGGCCCCGGCCAGCCCCGCCGCCACATCCCCCCGCTCCAGTTTCAGCGGCGGGGTCACGTGGGGCGATCCGGCGGCCAGGGCGTCGGCGACATCGGTGATGGGTGGCTCCGGCGCGTAGTCGATCCGCGCGAGCCTCGCCGCGCGCCGGGCCGCATCGCGCGTCTCCGCGATGACGGCGAAGACGGGCTGGCCGTGGAACTCGACGCGGGTTTCGGCGAAGACCGGCTCGTCGTTCAGTCCCGTGGGGCTGATATCGTTGCGCCCGGGCAGGTCGGCGGCGGTCAGGATGCCGACGACCCCCGGGGCCGCGCGTACCGCCGCGAAATCCATTCCCGTGATCGTGCCACGGGCGCAGTCGGACAGGCCCAGACAGGCGTGCAGGGTTCCCGCAGGCTCGACGATATCGTCCAGATAGACGGCCTGTCCGGTCACGTGCCTGCGCGCCGAATCGTGGGGTTCGGGGGTATGCGCGCCGCCCCTGATCCGCGCGTCCCCGCTCATGCCGCCCCCCGGCGCGTCAGGGCGGATGCCTGCCCGGGTTCGGCATTCTCGATATGGAACCGCAGCAGCAGATTGCGCGCCACGGTCGCGCGGTATTTCGCCGAAGCGCGCATGTCGGTGAGGGGGGTGAAGTCCTGCGTCAGCGCCTCCCCCGCCGCCATGACCGTCGCGCGGGTCCAGGGCTGGCCGGTCAGGGCCGCTTCGGCATGGGCGGCGCGTTTCGGGGTCGCGGCCATCCCGCCGAAAGCCAGACGCGCGGCGGTGATGCGGCCCGCGTGCAGGGTCACACCGAACGCGGCGCAGACCGAGGAGATATCCTCGTCCCGCCGCTTGGATATCTTGTAGGCGGCGTGAAGCGTATCGGGATCGGGCGCCGGGATGCGGATCGACTCGACGAATTCGCCCGGGGCGCGGTCCTGCTCGCCGTAATCGACGAAGAACTCCTCCAGCGGAATCGTCCGGCGCGCGGACCCCTTGCGCAGGGTCAGGCGCGCGCCGAGGGCGATCAGGACGGGCGGGGTGTCGCCGATGGGCGAGCCGTTCGCGACATTGCCCCCCACCGTCCCCATCGCCCGCACCTGCGGCCCGCCGATCCGGTCCCAATAGGCGGCAAGATGCGGGAACCGCTCGACCAGCAGCGCGCGGCACTGCGCATAGCTGGCCCCGGCCCCCAGCGTCACACCCCGGGCATCCGCCGTCACGCCCTGCAACCCCTCAAGATGCCCGATGAAGATCGCGGGGGATATCTCTCGCATGAACTTCGTCACCCATAGCCCCACATCCGTCGATCCGGCGACGAGGGTGGCGTCGGGCAACGCGGCACAGGCATCGGCGAAGTCGTCGACGCTGACCGGCAGGATCGCGCGGCTGTTCCCCCGCGACACGTCGACCCGCCTGCCATCGTCCATCGCGGAGAGGCGCGCGGCGACATCGCCCCGCATCACGGTCGGGCGGCCCTGCGCCCCGCCCTCGAAAGCGGCCTGCGCGGCGGCGACGATGGGGCGGTATCCGGTGCAGCGGCAGAGATTGCCCTGCAACGCCGTCTCGATCTCCTCGGGGGTCGGTCGCCCGCCCTGCATCCCCAGCGCGCACAGTGCCATGACGATCCCCGGCGTGCAGAACCCGCATTGACTACCGTGCAGATCGACCATCGCCCGCTGGATCGGGTGCAGCGCGCCATCCTCGCCGCCGAGCGCCTCGACCGTCACGACATGGCACAGATCGACCGACGGCAGCAGCCGGATGCAGGAATTCATCGGCTCGTAGACCATGCCCGCCCCCCCGCGCCGCCCGACCAAGACGGTACAGGCCCCGCAATCACCCTCCGCGCATCCCTCCTTGGTACCGCGCAGGGATCGGGTCAGGCGCAGGTGGTCGAGCAGGGTATCGGACGCGGCCACATCGGCCAGCGTCACCGCGCGGTCGTTCAGCAGAAAGCGGATTTCGGGTCTGGGCGCGGTCACGGTGCATCCTTTCCGGGGGGCGGTTCGCCGTATCCTATCCTATCGCGTCGGCCGGAACGGCATCCCCAGCATCGCCGGGGCATTGTGCCGCGCCCCCGCCGCCGAAATCACCACGAGCGCGAGGATCGTGGCAAGGTAAGGCGTCATCGCCAGAAACTGCGACGGGATCGACAGGCCGAGCACCCCGCCGTAGAATTGCGACAGCGAGGCGGCGGCGAACAGATACGCGCCGAAGATCACGCGGATCGGTCCCCAGCCCGCGAACACCACCAGCGCCAGCGCGATCCAGCCCCGCCCCGCCGTCATGTTCTCGCCCCAGAGCGGGGTATAGGCCAGCGACAGATACGCCCCCGCCAGCCCCGCGCAGACCCCGCCGAACAGCACGGCGGCGAGGCGGGAGGGCAGCACCTTCAGCCCCACCGCATGGGCCGATTCCGCATCGTCACCGATGGCGCGCAGCTTCAGCCCCGACCGGGTGCGCGTCAGGTAGAACCACACGCCCAGCGCCAGCGCCAGCGCCAGATACACCATTCCGTCATGCCCCAGCAGGACACGAAAGGCCGAATGATCCGGCAGCATTCCGGCGGGCAGCACCGGCCCCAGCGGGTCGATGGCATTGCCGACATAGCCCTGCCCGATCAGCCCCGATACCCCCGTGCCGAAGATCGCCAGCGCCAGCCCGCTCGCCGCCTGGTTGGCAGTGAAGCCCAGCGCCACGAGGGCGAACAGCGCCGCCGCCCCGGCCCCCGCCACAGCCCCGGCGAGGATGCCCAGCGTACTCGACCCGGTCGACAGCGCCACGGCGAACGCGGCCACGGCCCCGAGCAGCATCATCCCCTCCAGCCCCAGATTGAGGACGCCGGAGCGTTCGGCCACCAGCTCGCCCGTCGCCGCGAGCAGCAGCGGGGTGGCGGCGACGATCATCGAGATCAGAAACGGTTCCATCTTATCCGGTCCCCGCAACCCGGCGCACGCGCAGGCGATAATGGATGAGCGTGTCGCAGGCGAGCAGGAAGAACAACAGCAACCCCTGGAACACGAAGGCGGCGTTCTTCGGCAGCTTCAGCAGGATCTGCGCGTTCTCGCCCCCGATATAGGTCACCGCCAGCGCCAGCGCGGCGACCAGCGACCCGATCGGATTCAGCCGCCCCAGAAACGCGACGATGATGGCGGCAAAGCCGTAGCCCGCCGCGATTTCGGGCTGGAGTTGCTGGATCGTGGCCGTCACCTCGACCGCCCCGGCCAGCCCCGCCAGACCGCCGGATACCAGCATGACATAGGTGATCGTCCGCGCCTCCGAAAAGCCCGCGAACGCCGCCGCCTTGGGGGCCAGGCCCATCGACCGGATGCCGAAACCGCGCCGGGTGCGGTAGAGGATCAGGGCCAGCACCAGCGCCGCGACCACCGCGATGACCAGCCCCCAATGCAGGCGCGTACCGGGCAGCAGCACGGGCATCAAGGCCCCGTCCGGAAACAGCGCACTCTTCGGAAAGCCGCGCCCCTGCGGATCGGTCCACGGCCCGCGCACCAGCCAATCGAGCAGCAGGGCCGCCACATAGGTCAGCATCAGGCTGACGAGAATCACGTTCGCGCCCGAGGTGATGCGCAGGATCGCCGGTATCCACCCCCACAGCATCCCGCCCACGAACCCGGCGGCAAGGCACAGGGGCAGCAACCAGACCATCGCCGCATCGGCGGGCGCATGCAGCGCAACCCCCCCGGCAAAGATCGCGCCGAGGGTGTACTGCCCCGGCGCACCGATATTGAACACCCCGGCCCGAAAGCAGATGGCCAGCCCCGACCCGATCAGCGCCAGCGGAATGGCCTTTACCAGCAATTCCGAGCGGTTATAGGCATCGGCGAAGGGGGACAGAAAGTAGATCTCCATCGCCCGCACCGGGTCTTTGCCCAGCACCGCGAACAGGGCGAATCCGGCCAGAATCGTCAGGGCGACCGCGATCAGCGGCGACAATACCGCGAGGACCGGCGAGGGCGAGACGCGGCGCTCCAGCATGGTCAGGACGCCTCGGCCAGGGCCGCGCCGCCCATCAGCAACCCGAGATCTTCCGCCGTCACCTCGCGCGTCACGCGCGGCGGCGAGAGGGTGCCGCGATGCAGCACGGCGACCCGGTCGGACAGGACGAATATCTCGTCCAGATCCTGAGAGATGACCACGATGGCCGCCCCGCGCATGGCGAGGGCCATCAACGCCTCGTGAATCGTGGCCGCCGCCCCCGCATCGACGCCCCAGGTGGGTTGCTCCACGATCAGGACGCCGGGTTCGCGCGCAATCTCGCGCCCGATGACGAATTTCTGCAAATTACCACCGGACAGCGCGGCGGCGAAGGGGTCCTTGCCCTCGGCCCGCACGTCGTAGGTGTCGCGCACGAGGGCCGCCCCCTTGCGCGGCACGCCGGTCGCGTGGTGGGTCAGGCGAAAATTCTCGGACAGGCGCATGTCGCCGATGGCCGAATGCCCGACCCGGCGCTCGGGGGCAAAGGCCATGCCGGCGCGGCGGCGGCGCGTGGGATCGGCGGTGCCGACCGGGCGGCCGTCGACGCGGATGCATTCGTCCCAGCCCGGGGGATGCTCGCCGCTCAGCGCCGCGAACAGTTCGGACTGCCCCTCTCCCGCGACCCCCGCGATGCCGAGGATTTCACCCGCCCGCGCCGAAAACGTGATGCCGTCCAGTTCGAGGGCGGTGTCGGAGATGACGCGCAGATCCTCCACCTCCAGCCGCGCCTTTCCGACCATGGTGGCGGGCTTTCGCGGGCGCTCGACGGTCGATCCGATCATCATCTCGGCCAGCGAGGCGGCGGTTTCGCGGCGCGGATCGCAGGTCGCGACGACCCTGCCCCGGCGCATCACCGTGGCGCTGGTGCACAGCGCGCGCACATCGTCGAGCCGGTGCGAGATGTAGAGGATCGCGCAGCCCTGCGCCGCCAGCCGGTCGAGCACCACGAACAGCGCCGCCGCCTCCTGCGGGGTCAGCACCGAGGTCGGCTCGTCCATGATCAGCAGGCGCGGGTCCTGCAGCAGGCACCGGATGATCTCGACCCGCTGGCGTTCCCCCGCCGACAACGTGCCGAGGCGACGATTCGGCTCGATCGCGAGGCCGTATTCGTCCCCGATCCGGCGCACATCTTGGCGGATCGAGCGCAGGGACCGGTCGGGCAGCACCACCGCCAGATTCTCCGCCACCGTCAGCGCCTCGAAGGTCGAGAAATGCTGGAACACCATGCCGATGCCGTGGCCCCGTGCCGCCAGCGGACTGCCGATCCGCACCGGGCGCTCGTCGAGTCGGATTGTCCCGGCATCGGGTTGCAGGACGCCGTAGATCATCTTGACGAGGGTGGATTTCCCGGCCCCGTTCTCGCCCAGCAGCGCATGCTTCTCGCCCGGATGCAGGGCGAGGGAAACCGTATCGACGGCCCGAACCGGCCCGAACGCCTTCGACACGCCGTCGAGAACCAGAAGCGGGGCCGTGTCGGGGCGCGGAGCCTCTGCCGGAACAGCCATCGGGGGCGGGGGTGCGGGATCTGCCCGGGCCTCGGCGACCGGCATGGCGGGGGTCGGTTTCGAGACAACCGGGCGTGCCGGGGTCGGTTTCGAAGCGAGGGACAGGGTGGCGGGTTCGGAAGGCGGCACGGCGGCGAG
>ENA-ORXC01000692-ORXC01000692.1-marine-metagenome-genome-assembly--contig:-NODE-692-length-22593-cov-51.578655_pt1 | contig 22593 bp, 15 predicted proteins | sample MGYA00237865_ERZ511478 | MGnify/ENA metagenome assembly ERZ511478
TATTTGTGCATTTACACGCCAAGGATATTCGCCCGTAAGTAAGGCATATCTACTTGGAGTGCATGTTGCAGAACTCGCGTAGCCTGAGGTAAATTTAACGCCACCATTTATAAGCTTATCCATATTAGGTGTTTTTAATTCGGTAGCTCCGTAAGCACCTACATCACCATAACCTAGGTCATCCAAATAAATAACAACAATATTTGGTTGCTTAATTTCGGCTTCTTTTGTCTCTTTTTTATCGCTCTTTTCTCCACATGACACGAAAAAAAATATGGCTAAAAGGCCTACTAGATGTTTTAATGTTCTATTTAAAATACTCATCTTTATTATTTGTTGGTTGCTTTATATTCGTTTATCATTTTATGAAAGCCTATTTCCTCCCCTGCCAACATTCTATTATAGGCTTCTGGCTTTTCTTTTTTCACCCACTCTAACACATCTACCGATTCTGCGTGTACGGGGTTGTAAATTTCCGTTACCGGAGTAAAGGCATTATTATAATCTAATGTCTGTTGTCTCATTTTTTGCAAAACCACGGCATATTCAACATCTAAAACTAAATTATTTAGTTCATAAGGATCCTTTTCCAAATCGTACAATTCTTCTGTGGGTTTTACACCAAAGAAAATCGATTCGTTTTTATTCAATTTACCCTCCTCTTTTAACCTTCTCATAACATGCACCGCAGGTCTGTAAAATTCTAAGTACGCTTGATGGGCATCCCAAGGAATTTCTGGCTTAAAATTGCGTATATATTTAAACTTATCGGTCGTTATGGCTTTGCTTTTTTCCGGAATTTCATCCCATAAATCGCGAGAGGCAAATACCTCTGATCGGTCAAACTCTTTATCCAAGAACGATTTTCCGGTCATAAAATCAGGTATTTCAACTTGTGCCAAATCTAAAATTGTTGCTGTTATATCTGTTGAGCTAATTATTCTATCATCTATTTGCCCCTTGTCAATTCCTTTGGGCCACTTCACCAGTAGCGGAATTCGCAATCCTGAATCATGTAAATAACCCTTACCTCTTACATTGCATCTGCCATTATCTCCTATAAAAATTACTACCGTATTTTCTGCAAGACCTTTTCTCTCCAATTCATTAAAAAGCATTCCTATTTCGGCATCCATGTATTCCATCTGGTCTAAATACTTGGCCCAGTCTAATCGAATAACCGGGTCGTCTGCTAAATATGGAGGAAGTTCAACATCATCAGGATTTACTGGATGCTTTGATTGTGCCCTAATATCATCCCACCAATCTCCACGGTGGGTTACGTTTAGTGTTATCTGCGAGAAAAACGGAGCATCTTTAGGTAGAAATTCATCGTACTTATCGTAAATACCAAAATTTGATTCTCCATCCCAGGTGCCAATAGGTGTATGTTTAAAATTTACATCGATTTTCCTCCCTTTACCCCTTACATTCCTATGCCCTAAAATAGTAGTATAACCAGCATCCCTTAGTAATTGTGTAAACGGAACAAATGGTTTTGGCAATACCACATCTCTATTGCTGCGGTGATTATGGGTATTACTTTTCTGCTGATGTGTACCCAAAATCATGGCAGACCTGCTTGGTGAACAAATAGGATTGGTCACAAAACAATTATTAAAACGAATGCCGTCTGCAGCCATTTGATCTAAAAAAGGGGTGTTCACAGCTTTAGTGCCATAACATGCCAGATCCAGACTAATATCTTCTGCCATTACCCAAATGATGTTAGGTCTATTTTTTCCACTTTCTTGACTCATTAAAAACTGAACAGCGACCAAAAGAATGCATAAAAGGGACTTTTTCATTTATTTTAAGAATTGAATTTTATATACCTTATTCATTTAAACATTGAATATATCCCAAAGAAATACATATAAAACTTAATAAAAAACAACGATAACCATTTGTTGTAATCATTAAAACATCTGTTATGAATTCGATAAAACAAAAAACGGAATTTAGCAGCTCTTACTTGAAATGACCTTTAACGAACGATTACCATATGAATATGACCAAATATTTTATTTACCCATTACTCTTCATACTATTAGTTGTAAGCTGTAAATCAAAAACCGAAAAAGCAGACAACGAAACTATTGAAACAACAAAACGTTTTGAGCCTAATTGGGAATCTATAAAAGAAAACTATAAAGACCCAGATTGGTTCAACGATCAAAAGTTTGGCATTTTTATTCATTGGGGCGCTTATGCCGTACCGGCATTTACCTCTGAGTGGTACCCAAGAAGTATGTATATGGATTCCGCTACTTTTACCGCTCAACTTAAACATCAACATTTAGGGCCCAATGAAGTGTACCTATATCACAAAGATAAATACGGTGACCAAAAGAATTTTGGCTACAAAGATTTTATCCCTCAATTTAAAGGTGAGAAATTTAATGCTATCGAATGGATAGATATCTTCAAAAAATCTGGCGCCAAGTACGTTATTCCCGTAGCTGACCACCATGATGGTTTTGCCATGTACAAGTCTAATACAACGCGATGGAATGCTGTAGACATGGGACCGAAAAAAGATATTCTAGGCGAATTGTTTAAGGAAGGCCGTAAAGCGGGACTTATTATGGGAGCATCTTCACACTACGCTTTTAACTGGTCTTTCTACAATAAAAAAGATCATTTCGATACTACTGACCCTGAATATGCAGACCTGTATTCCACAAAAGGAAAAGACCTAACCGAACCTGTTTCTGAAGAATTCAAAGAGTTATGGTGGAACAGAACGGTGGATTTAATCGACAATTATCAACCAGATATTCTATGGTTCGATTTTTATTTGGACATACCCGATTTTAAAGAATATAGACCAAAACTAGCGGCATATTACTATAATAAAGGATTGGAATGGGGCAAGGAAGTGGTTATCAATGACAAAAACTTTGACCATGAAGCTTTTCCCGAAGGCACTGTAATTTACGATTTAGAAAGAGGAAAATTACCGGGAATTAGAAAACTGCCTTGGCAAACAGATACTTCTATTGGTAAAAACTCTTGGGGTTATGTTACCAATTGGGAGTCAAAAAACACGAATGAATTAGTAGACGACCTAGTTGATATCGTATCTAAAAACGGAAACCTTCTTTTAAATATTGGTCCAAAAGCGGATGGTAGCATTCCTGAAGATCAACAAAAGATTCTTTTTGAAATTGGAGATTGGTTAAAAGTAAATGGTGATGCCATTTATGACACGGAATATTGGACCGTTTTTGGAGAAGGACCTACGGAAGTTAAAAAAGGTCACCACTCTGAAGGTGACAACAAAGGATTCACTTCTCAAGATATTAGGTTTACGAAAAAAGATAATAAGTTATATGCTATTCTTTTGGCATGGCCAGAAAATAATGCCGTCACCATTAGTTCATTAGCATTGGACAATGATAACGTAGAGGGTATGGATATCAAATCTATCAAACTATTAGGTAGTGATAACGAAATTGAATACCAACAGACCAAAAACGGACTTGTCATAGATAATCTTGGTAAGAAGATTGGTGACCATGCTTTCTCTTTAGAGATTACCATGGCAGATAACATATAAAAAAATTATTGTTGAGTTAGTTTTTTTAAGCAGCGCACCTTTAAGAAGGTGCGTTTTAAAACTTCTGAATACTTAGAACACACGAGAATGAAATATATTACTTGCGAAGAACCAGGCATATTTACCCTTAAAGAAAAAGAGGCTCCAATAGCAAAAGCAAACGAGGCGACTTTAAAAATAAAAAGGGTCGGTATCTGTGGTACCGATTTACATGCTTACGGCGGTAACCAGGCGTTTTTTAAATACCCACGAATTTTAGGTCATGAATTGGCTGCAGAGATCATTTCCATAGCGCCAAATGAAAAAGGGTTGAAGCAAGGTGACAAAGTAGTGGTAATGCCATATGTAAGTTGCAATAACTGTGTTGCCTGTAAAGCAGGTAAAACTAATTGTTGTACCAATATTAAAGTACTGGGCGTACATACCGATGGTGGTATGCAAGAAATTATAACGGTACCCATAGATTTATTGTTACCGGCAAACAACCTGAGCCTTGAACAAATGGCTATTGTTGAACCTTTGGCCATTGGTGCGCATGCATTAAGAAGAGCACAAATTACAAAAGGAGAAACCGTTGCGGTTATTGGCTGTGGTCCTATTGGGATCGGAATTATGAAATTGGCACAATTACAAGGTGCCAAAGTTATTGCCATTGATGTCAATCAACAACGTTTAGATTATGCCAAAGACAAAATCGGTGTAGACTTTATTGTCAAAGCTGATGATGATGCGGTCGCAAAAGTGAATGAAATCACCAATAACGATTTAGCCACAGCTGTTTTCGATGCCTCCGGTAATAAATTTGCCTTGGAAAGCGGACCAAATTATATGGCACATGGGGGGCGATATGTATTGGTAGGTTTGTCAAAAGGAGATTTAACTTTTAACCACCCGGCAATACATGCAAAAGAATCTACCATTATGTGTAGTAGAAATGCAACCTTGGCAGATTTTGAATATGTTATTGATGTAATAGACCAATTTCCTATAGCTTCTTTTGTTACGCATACCGTACCTTACACAGAAATGATTGCCAATTTTGATTCTTGGTTAAAACCTGAAACCGGGGTGATTAAAGCCATGGTCACTTTCTAAATTTGATATGAAATAGAATGCAACTAATTTGGTATTATTTCACAAACGCTTGTAAACGAATTTATGGATAAAAGATTTTTACACATTCATCCAAAAGATAATATTCTTGTTGCCTTACAGGATATACCAGAAGGTGCGCATATAATTCATAAAAACGTAACCATTCCTATCCCAAAAAAGGTGAAGGCCAAACATAAATTCGCCCTCTACCCTATTGAAAAGGATGCCTTAGTATATATGTACGGTTCTATTGTTGGTAAGGCTCTCGTACCCATTCAAATTGGGGAGGCAATTACTACTCAGAATTTGGTCCATGCAGCGGCCAGCTATCAAGTAGCAAACCAACATTGGAAATTTACACCACCGGATATCGATAGTTTTAAAGACCGAACTTTCATGGGTTACCACAGAAAAGATGGTAGCGTTGGTACTGCAAATTATTGGTTGGTAATCCCCTTGGTTTTTTGTGAAAATAGAAATGTGGATGTATTGAAAACAGCATTGTTAAAACCCTTAGGATACAAAACCTCTGCTGCAGATATTATTTCTACCGAAACCCTTGTAAAGCATTATAAAAACCAGGAAAGTAAAGAAACATTCCTAAATAGTGATATAATAAAACCTGAAATCCCCAATACGGACGAACAGGTTTTCCCTAACGTAGACGGCATTAAATTTTTAACCCATGATGGTGGCTGTGGCGGTATAAGGCAAGATAGCGATACGCTTTGCAATCTTTTAGCGGGTTATATTACCAACCCAAATGTAGCCGGTGTTACCGTATTAAGTCTTGGCTGTCAAAATGCTCAGATTCCTATACTGGAAGATGCCATTAAAAAAAGGGATGCTCAGTTTTCTAAACCCTTGGTCATTCTTGAGCAGCAGCAAAGTAAAAGCGAAAAACATTTTATAGAAGACGCTGTTAAACATACCTTTTTAGGTTTAATAGAAGCTGACAAAACCAAACGTAGCAAAGCACCACTTAGTAAACTAACCCTCGGCTTGGAATGCGGTGGTTCAGACGGGTTTTCAGGTATATCTGCCAACCCTGCCTTGGGGCATGTTTCAGATATGTTAGTGGCTCTGGGTGCATCAACCGTACTTGCTGAATTTCCAGAACTAAACGGTGTAGAACAAGAACTTTTAAATAGGTGCCAAACCAAAGAAAATGCAGAAAAATTTGCAGGGTTAATGCAAACCTATTCCAAACGTGCCGAAGAAGTGGGATCAGGATTTGAGAATAATCCGTCTCCAGGTAATATAAAAGACGGACTCATTACCGACGCGATGAAATCTGCCGGAGCTGCTAAAAAAGGAGGAACCTCAATTGTTACCGATGTTCTCGATTATACAGAACCGGTAACAAAAAAAGGCTTGAATTTACTGTGTACACCAGGTAATGATGTTGAAAGTACTACTGCTCTTGCAGGATCTGGTTGTAATATAATTTGCTTTACTACAGGTTTGGGTACACCCACCGGTAACCCTATTGCCCCAACAATAAAAATATCAAGTAATACCATACTTAGCCAGCGTATGGCAGATATTATAGATTTCAATACTGGCGGTATTATCGAGGCAAAAGCTACCATTGAAAGTAAGGGAGAAGAATTGCTGGATTATATTATTGCCGTAGCAAGTGGAGAAAAAACACCTAACGCGGTTCGTTTAGGTCAAGATGACTTTATTCCTTGGAAAAGGGGAATATCACTTTAAAAAAGTATATGAAAGTATTAAACAGTAGCGCATTTCAAAGCCGTAAATCATTACCGATCAAAGTAATGCAATTTGGCGGTGGCAACTTTTTAAGGGCGTTTGTAGATATTAGTATTCAAAAAATAAATAGCGCTACAAACTTCAACGCAGGTGTTGCCGTGGTAAAACCTACAGAACGTGGTGATTATAAAGCGCTAAAATCGCAAGACGGTCTATTTTCCGTTAATCTTGAAGGGTATGCAAATGACAAGTTCGTTCAAGAATTAACATTGGTAGATTGTGTGCAAAAAGTCGTAAATCCGTATACGGAGTGGGATGCTTATTTGTCACTTGCCGAGCTTCCTGATCTACGTTTTATAATATCGAACACTACGGAAGCGGGAATTGTTTTCAATACCGATGATACCTTTGACAGCAATCCGCCAAAAGAGTTTCCTGCAAAGCTAACGGTTTGGCTTTTTCATCGCTTTAAACATTTTAAAGGCGACGCGGATAAAGGTTGTATGTTCTTACCTGTTGAGCTTATTGAGAAAAATGGAGAGGCATTAAAGGATTGTATTTTACAATATGCGCAACAGTGGCATCTTGGTAAAGCTTTTAAGTATTGGATCGTTCATTCCTGTACTTTTTATAACACCTTGGTAGACCGTATAGTTTCAGGGTACCCGAAAGATAAAATTGAACAAATTGAAGCTAAACTTGACTATACAGATCAACTTGCCATTACCGGTGAACTCTATCATAGTTGGTTAATAGAAGGGCCAGAAGATATTTTAGCCGAATTTCCTTTTCAAGAAACTGATTTAAATATTGAATTGGTAACCGACTTGGATTCTTATAGAAATTTGAAAGTTCGTATTCTAAACGGCGCACATACGTCAATGGTTCCCGTTGCATACCTTTTAGGTGAACGTTTGGTTAAAGATGCCATGGACAATGTTAACGTAGTCGAATTCATTAAAAATGTTTTGATGAACGAGGTACTGATTACGCTAGATTTTCCTCAAGATTACAAACAACAATTTGCCAATGATGTGCTTACCAGATTTAAAAATCCGGCTTTAGAACACAAATTGATCAGTATTTCATTGAACAGTACCTCAAAATTTGTGACACGCTTGCTTCCTACATTAAAAGATTACCTAGAAATAAAAGGAAGTCTTCCCGCAAACATCACATTTGCATTAAGTGCCTTGATACGCTTTTATGAAGGGAGTTTTAATAATGAAAAGATAGACCTAAACGATAAGTCTTCAATACTTGAATACTTCTCCAACACCTGGCAGCAATTCAGAGAAAATAATATTGATCTAAATACACTGACCTCCCAAATATTGGGCAATACCGATATATGGAATGAAGACCTCAACCAAATATCAGGATTAACGAGCAACATTACTAATAACCTCAGCAATATAGAACAGTACGGATTTGAAGAAGCCGTGCGCCTAGTAAACCAAAAATAACAAAAGACAAACTGACTATGACGATAGATGCACATCAACATTTTTGGCAGTATGAACCTCAAAAGCATGCTTGGATAGATGATGACATGGCTGTTATTAGAAGAGATTTTATGCCAAGAGATCTTATTACCGAATTAAAGGTAAATGAGATTGATGGATGTGTTGCCGTACAAGCGGACCAAACCATAGAAGAAACCGATATTTTAATTGATTTAGCATCAGAAAATGACTTCATAAAAGGCGTTGTTGGTTGGGTAGATTTTCGTGCTTCTACCATTGAAAAGGATTTGGAAAAGTTTAGTAACAATACAATTGTCAAAGGATTTAGGCATGTGGTACAAGGCGAACCCGACCCAAACTTCTTATTGAGAAAACCTTTTTTAAACGGAATTAAACGGCTAGAGCAATATGGCTACACCTACGACATTCTAATATTTCCGCATCAACTTGGGGCAACTTTAGAGTTTGTAAAGCAATTTCCAAATCAAAAATTTGTGATTGACCATATAGCAAAACCCTATATAAAAGATGGTTTTTATGATGGATGGGCAACATTGATGAAAGAAATAGCATCACACAAAAATGTGTATTGCAAATTATCGGGCATGATAACGGAAGCCGATTATAACAATTGGAAGCCTGAAGAAATTAAGAGATATCTAGATCTTGTTTTAGCCTCTTTTGGAGCTGATAGATGTTTATTTGGCTCGGACTGGCCGGTGTGTTTAGTTGCTGGTAGTTACGCTCAAGTAAAAGAACTGATCACCGATTATATTACAAATTTTAGCACCGATGAAAAGGCTAAAATAATGGGTAACAACGCGGTGGAATTTTATAATTTATAACGTATGGATTTAAGACTAAAAGATAAAATAGTAGTTATAACAGGCGCTGCAGGTTTAAGAGGAAGTATTGGGCAAACCATTGTAGAAGAATTAGCCAAAGAAGGCGCTATACCGGTAATAGTTTGTAGAAATGACCGTGGATATGAATATGAAAAAGAACTACAGGACAAAGGTGTGGACAGCATTTTTGTAAAGACCGATTTAACCGATGTTGCCCAAATAGAAAAAGCTGCCAAAATCATTGGTGATAAATATGGTAAAATAGATGCCTTAATCAATAATGTAGGCGTAAACGATACAGTGAGTTTAGACGATAGCATAGAAAAATTTATGCGTTCATTACAATTAAATTTGGTGAGCTTTTTTGCCATGACCAAATTTTGTTTGCCCTATCTTAAAAAAGCAAAAGGTAACATTTTGAATGTAGGTTCCAAAGTTGCACTTACGGGACAAGGCGGTACTTCTGGCTATGCCGCTTCAAAAGGTGGTGTATTAGGTTTAACGCGTGAATGGGCGGTAGATTTAATTCCGTTTGGCATACGATCTAACGCATTGATCATTGCCGAAAGCTGGACGCCTGCCTATGAAAATTGGATCAATAGTTTAGATAACGGAGATGAGAAATTACAATCTATCGTAAAGAACATTCCGTTAGAAAATAGAATGACTTCTCCGCTTGAAATATCAGATGCCGTATTATTCGCAATTTCCGAAAGATCATCGCACACCACTGGGCAATTTATAACCGTTGATGGCGGCTACGTACATCTGGATCGTTCTTTATTGTCCGAAAAATAAATTCACCTTAACCAACCACACTATATGAATTCATCTGAAAAAATACCCGTAGTTTCCAAATCTGTTTTGGTGCCTTTTATCTTGATTACTTCGCTATTTGCTTTGTGGGGCTTGGCAAATGACATGACCAACCCAATGGTACGCGGTTTTCAAAAAGTACTGGAACTCACCAATACACAGGCATCTTTGGTACAATTGGCTTTTTATGGTGGTTATTTTACCATGGCCATACCCGCAGCTTTATTCGTAAACAAATACTCTTATAAAAAAGGGGTGCTTTTAGGCTTAGCGCTTTATGCCGTGGGTGCATTATTATTTTACCCGGCAGCAGCTTATGAAAGCTATCCGTTTTTCTTATCGGCATTGTATGTACTTACCTTCGGGTTGGCTTTTTTAGAAACAACTTCTAACCCCTACATTCTTTCTATGGGTGCCGAAGAAACAGCAACAAGACGATTGAACTTTGCACAAATGTTTAATCCAATGGGATCTATTTTAGGCTTGTTGGTGGCACAGAATTTTGTGTTGGGCGCTTTACAATCTGATGATACTACGGCAGACGGGACACCTATTTACGATACCTTATCAGAAAGTGCAAAGGCTGCCATTAGAACATCTGACCTAGAAATTATCAGAAATCCATATGTGCTTTTAGGGATTGTAGTTCTTGTTTTTTTCGTGATGATCAGTGTGGTTAAAATGCCACAAAACAAGCATCAAGAAGCTAAGGTTGTTTTTAAAGACTCGGTTAAACGTTTATGGAAGCAACCAAAATTTGCTTTTGGGGTGGCTACACAGGCATTTTATGTAGGTGCACAAATTATGTGTTGGACCTACGTCTACCAATATGCCGAAACCTTGGGCATAGATGCAAAATCTGCCGTTTGGTACGGACTGGCAGGTTACATTGTTTTTCTTGTGGGAAGAACAATTGGTACTGCGCTTATGGCTAAGATAGATTCGGGTAAATTATTAATGCTTTTTGGCTTAGGCGGTATGCTGACTTTACTTGGGGCAATATTCTTGCCCGGTATGTTAGGTATCTATTCCTTGGTAGCTACTTCATTATTTATGTCCATCATGTTTCCAACTATCTATGGTATTGCTTTAGAAGGGCAAGGAGAAGATGCTAAATTTGGCGCTGCCTTTTTGGTAATGGCCATTGTTGGTGGGGCACTACTACCCTTCTTACAAGGTTACATGCTAGATTTAGGTGGAGTGGGCTATGAAGATGTAATTATACTGGGGGTGACAGAAATGCGCTTTTCGTTTATACTATCGCTAATCTGCCTTGGTGTAGTTGCCTTTTACGGTAGAACGGTCTATAAAAAATATCACACCAACTAATTAGCTAATTTATGGGTAGTTCAAAAAGACTTTGTTTTTCATGCGATTTAAAAGATAATCCCCATTTAATAGCGGAGTATAAAGATTACCATGCAAAGGGAAATGCCTGGCCAGAGATTACCAAGAGTATTAAAGATTCCGGAATTATAGATATGCAGATTTACCTGACCGGTAATAGAATGTTCATGATTATGGAGGTTGATGAAACATTTGACCCTATTAGAAAAGCTAAAATGGATGCCACAAACCCTAAAGTACAAGAATGGGAAAAACTAATGTGGAAATTTCAACAAGAACTTCCTTGGGCTGAAAAAGGAGAAAAGTGGATTGCATTAGAACAGATATTTCAATTATAACCAACTAAAAAAAAGCTACTCTAACGAGTAGCTTTTTTTTATAATTTAGGGATTGGTGGACCACAATGCAGCTGATTTGAGCATTGCCCTTCGAGGTAATTTTAATCCTGATACAATGAGCTCGGCAAAATCACTGGGCTGTAATGTGTTTTCTTCACTGCCCTTTTTAGCAAAACCAAGCTCAATGGTCATGTCCGATTCTATTGTACTTGGTGTCATCGTAATTACCCTAATATTATGTTTGCGCACTTCTTTCATAAGGGACTCTGACATACCTACAACCGCAAACTTAGAGGCGGAATAAGCAGATACATTAGGGTTACCATTTAGACCCGCCGTAGAAGCTATATTCACAATATCACCGCTACTACGTTCTACCATTTGCGGCAACACTTCTTTGCTCACATAGTACATGCCCATAAGATTAGTTTGTATCATTTGTTCCCACTCACTTACCGGCATTTCTAAAAATGAACCTACACCTGCAATACCAGCATTATTGACCAAAATATCTATTTGACCCATGGTATCCATAATACTTTTAATCCCTTCTTTTACCGAATCGTAATTGCCAACATCAAAGACAGCGTACATAGCTTTTATACCCAATTCTTGCAATTCCGCTACTGTTGTTTTTAAATTTGCCTCATTTCTACCTGTTATAGCAATAGAAACGCCTTCTTGTGCCAAAGCAATAGCCGCGGCTTTTCCCAAACCTCTTCCACCACCGGTTATTAGCGCTATTTTATCTCTTAAATTTTCCATTTTCTTTTTTCGTTCAGTTTCTTTATTACTCTTTATCCGTCCAGAAATCCGTTACCAAAACACCGCCAATGATAGGTCCGACTTTCTTGACCAAATTTAGATGTGTTTTATGGAACAAGTATTTTTCCCTGCCATGTTCATCATTAAAAGTTATGACAAAAGTATGTGTAAAGCCATCACTATGACCTTCGGTGCTATCGTTTTCTCCCCATTCTATATCCACGATTTCCGGTATGGTATTCTTTAAATTCAAAAAAGTCTGTACTGCCTCATCTACCTGCTTTTCTGTAGCATCTTCAGTATATTTTAAGTTTACGATATGTCGCAACATTTTACCTTCGCGTTCTATTTTTGGCGCAATCTCATAACTGGCCACCTTTTTCAATTCAAAACTCATGGAACCGGCCACTAATAAATTTTTACCGTCTATTTCCAATGCGCGTAAACCGTAATAGATAGGAAAACCTGTCTCCAAATAATTTAACGCACTCAATTGTCCCTCAGCATCCAATCTTAACAACTGAATGCTTTCATCGTCTCGAGTACCTACGGCGAATATGGCAGAATCTTCGGTCACCGAAACTACTTCTATACGGGTCTGCCCTTGTAATTTGGTAGTTTCATCGCCCTTTAAAACAAAATGTGGTACCAACGCACCTTTTCTATTCACCTTAAATACACTTACGCCATCACCATGATAATAGAAATCCGTATTCTTAATGAATCCATTTTGTTCGTAATACTTATGATGCCTATGCCCTACCACTACATAATGGTTATCGCCAATAGTAGCTCCTGTTACAGGGTATGCGCCTGTTAGATAGCGATCTGTGGTATTATCATCAATGTTGTTCACATTTTTAAATGTACCGTCCTCATTAATTCTAAAGCTACTTACACCATTATCTTGAAAACCACTGGTATATAAATATGTTTTGCCCTTTACCTCATGAATGAACATACCAATAATACCATCGGTATGCAACTCATCGGTATCTTGCATAGATTGTACATGGGTGAGCTCCCCATCGTCGTGAATTTTAAAACTACTCAACCCCGGAGTCTCTTCAAGCCCTCCTATGAACAAGTACGATGCATTTTTCATATGAACTACCTGCAAAGTAATAGCAACACCTAAATGTGTTTCTGATGTATCTTCAACCAACGAAACCTGCTTAAGCGAACCATTGTTCTCAATTTTAAAGGTCTCTATTACGTTACCATATTTGTTTGCAATAAAAAGAAAGTCGGTGCCATTAATATGATCTGCCACCATACCCCTTGCCGGACCTTTTTGTTTGTACAATTCGTGATTGCTTACCGGAGTTAAAATACCGTCTGCATCAATTTGAAAAACATCTACATTACCTACACCACCGGCATACACAAAATGCTTTCCGTTTTTTTCGTAGCTAGTAATGGAAACCGTATTCTTCCCTGATATATCTTTAAAATCTTTTCGATATAACATTGGATCCGTTACATCTTGTGCTTTGGTCAACGTACTTATTAACAGTATTACCGTGACTAATGCGGCTTTCATATGATTTTTCATTGTGTTCTAGTTTTTGGTTAAAATTGATGCTGCACCAGCATTTGCAATAATTCTATCTTCTTCTATGGTACCGCCGCTAACGCCAATGGCACCAATTATCTTACCGTTCTTATTTTTTATGGGCACCCCACCCGGAAAAGTCATAAGTCCGCCATTACTATGTTCAATATTATAAATGATACCGCCAGGCTGGGTTAATTCGCCCAACTCGCCCGTATCAATATCAAAATAACGTGCAGTCTTGGCTTTCTTGATGGCTACATCTATACTGCCTAAAAAAGAATCGTCCATTCTAACAAATGATTTTAGATTTGCACCTGCATCTACCACAGCAATATTTACCAAAACATTCATAGACTCCGCTTTTTGCTTTGCTATTTCCAAGGCTTTCATAGCTTGGTCGTGACTAATATCAAACGGATTTTGTGCATTTAACTGTATAGATATTACTGCAATGAACAGCATGAGTCCATATTTTTTGATTTGTTCGGTCAACATAGTTTTGTATTTATTGGTACTACTTTACAAAAATCAAAAACCAATTGCACAAAAAAGTTGAACTAGTTCAACTCTGTTGAAATTATTATATTTTTTTCTTCCCAAAACCTCTAAAAACAAAACTAGCTACTGTACCATTTTATAAGGTTCAGTAGCCAGTGCAATGTATTTTTAAGATGATGAAATAGTTATTTAATCATTCCAATGCTTGTCTATGACCGTTTGTATGTGTGGATAATTTTTATCGGTTTCGTCCAATTCTTCTCGCACCTTCACCAATTCTTCTTTTAAATTAGCTATTACCTCTTTATACTTAGGGTCATTGTAAGCATTGTTCATTTCTTTGGGATCGTTCTTTAAATCATAGAACTCCCAAGCAACTGGTGTGTTATTGGTAAAATCATTACCCCAGCTTGATTTATTATATTCAGCGTTAGCATTGTCCGTATCTACCCAATACCTTCCGTAAAAGAATATCAACTTATAATCTTTGGTTCTTAGTCCGAAATGTGCCGGATTCTGATGTCTGTGCGCTAAATGCATCCAATAACGATAATAAGTAGATTGCGGCCAGTCTTCTGGTTCCTCCCCTGTTTCCAAAATTGATTTAAAACTTTTGCCTTGCATATAATCTGGTGCGCTACCTCCTGCTAGTTCAATAAGTGTAGGAGCAAAATCGGTATTATTGACCATAGCATCTGAACGTGTACCTGCTTTAATTTTCTCAGGATAACGAACAAAGAAAGGCATACGCATAGATTCATCGTACATCCACCTTTTATCGATATAATCATGTTCCCCTAACATAAAACCTTGATCACCGGTGTACACTATAATCGTGTTCTCTAACAAATCATTTTCCTCCAAATATGTAATCAACCTTTTTACATTGTCATCTACCCCTTTAACACAACGCAAATAGCGTTTTAAATAATCTTGATACACCTTTGAGGTTATTTTTTTTTCCTCTGGTGTTAACTGCCAATTTTTATGCTCATCTGTCCCAATTGTATTTTGATCTCTATACTGCTTGTAAATAGAGCTATCGGTATAAATATTCATGGCTTGATTACGAATTAAATTTCTTCTAGAAACCGATGAACCAATAATACGCGTAAGCGAATCGTTTATACCTCTAGTAGCTACCGATCCATTGTTTTTATTATCATATAAACTCTCTGGCTCTGGAATAAAGGTATCTGACAAATAATCATTGTAACGCGGAGCATTTTCAAAATCATCATGAGGTGCTTTATAATGATGCATTAGAAAGAAGGGCTTTGATTTATCCCTACCCTTATCTAACCAATCTATGGTATTATCAGTGATAACATCAGTAGAATGGCCTTCTGTTTGCACTACATTGTTTGGCCATTCTTGCTCTCCACGCACTCTAAAATCGGGATTAAAATATTTGCCTTGAACCGGAAGCACCTTGTAGTAGTCAAATTCGGCAGGCTCATCGTGTAAATGCCACTTACCGATAATTGCAGTTTGGTAGCCCAATTTTTTCATCTCTTTCGGCAAATATTGCTTCGCTGGCGGCAAGGCACCTTCCAAATCTAACACTCCGCTTGTTTGCGCTCTTTGCCCAGATATTATAGCTGCCCTACTTGGAACACAAATAGAATTGTTTACAAAAACATTCTCCATCAACATACCCTCATTTGCCAACTTATCTAATGTCGGAGTAGGGTTCAAAGATGCCAACCTACTACCATAAACGCCCAAACCTTGAGTAGTATGGTCATCTGCCATAATGAAAATGATATTGGGCTGTTTTTTTTCTTCTTTACCATCTGTCGATTTTTCGTTACAGGCCATAGAGGAAAACACCATGGCGAACATTAAAATTTTAAAGACTTTTTTCATTCTGATATGTATTGAGCTTTTATTTTTTTACGATGGATAGATAGTATGCTGGAAATTGTACATTGTCTTCAGTGATAAAACTTGCGGAGAGATTATATGATCCCTTTTTTAAGTATTGCTGCAATTGCACATAGGTTCTATTTCCATCAGTATCTATTTTCTTTTTATTTTCTCCAATTTGAATACTTGCCGAAACTATTTCTATTCCAACGCCAGCTGACAACCCGTCTTTATTGGATGTTGATGGAATGGGATTCGTATTATCGTTAATCTTTAAATTTGACTCCGTTGGGTATCTACTTAAATTAAATTGGTACAAACCTTCTTCTTCTACATGCACCAAATAATATCCTTCGGGCATCAGTTCTCCTTTGCGAATTAAATTTTGATTCCATGGTATAGCATCCTCTGAATGTAAATCATGAATTGTCACCAACACTGGCTCTTTACTAAGGTTATGCAACGGAATGCTAGCATAGTGCATATCTTTTTCTGTGCTTATCCACCAATCTTCATAAAACGCTTGCATATTCTTTACTCGTTCTGAAAATTTGGAGCTCAATTCTTCTGCCTGACCAAAATCGGTATCCATGTTGTAAAGCTCGCTGCCGTTAACCAAGCGCCACTGACCTTGCATAACGCAACTATTTCTATCTTTTACAGGCCATTGCAAACGTTGGGTATCTACTACCAACATTCGGTCCTCTAATTTTTTGTTTGGATAAAACACTTTAGAAACATCGGCACCATCCAATTCATTTTTTGGAGTAAAGTCCATGCCACAGAGTTTTGCTAACGTAGGCAATATATCTACATGAGACACTAGATCATTGCTCTGTTTTAACTTATCGGAAGTTATATTTCCTTTTGGCCAATGGATTAAAAACGGAACTCTATGGCCACCATCATAAGGACTACTTTTTGTTCCTTTTAAATTCGCATTATAACCGGTAACCGTTCCATTTTTTTTACCGATACCTGCCGCCGTACCATTATCAGTAGTAAATATCAAAATCGTATTTTCTAATTTCCCTGAAGACTCCAAATATTCCATCAGCTTACCAATATTGTCATCTATATTGCTGATCATTCCATAAAATCTTTTTTGTTTTTCATTTAGATCAGCATCTGCATACATATCTAAATATTCTTGTGGAACGTTAAAAGGACCATGAGGTGCATTTAAAGCTAGATATGCAAAAAAGGGAGTATCTTTCTGATCTTCAATATATTTTACAGTTTCATTGAACCAGACATCTGTACAATACCCTTCAAACTTTTCGGGCACCCCGTTTCTAAAATAAGTGTCATCAAAATAATCGTTGTTCCAATAATCGGGTGTTTGCCCTATGCCACCACCGCCATGATACAAGGCATCTTTAAAGCCCCTATCTTGTGGTCTATACGGATAATTATCGCCTAGATGCCATTTACCGAACATGGCCGTATTATAGCCGTTATCTTGAAAAACTTCTGAGATGGTTTGCTCTTCTTTGTTCAATATAGAGCAGCCACCAATGGTATGCCAGGTATTGTTTCTATTACTATTACGACCGGTAAGCAAACCCGCTCTAGACGGTGTACATGTTGTGCCCACATGAAAATTGGTAAGCTCGGTAGACCTTGCCGCTAAGGCATCGATATGGGGCGTTTTAATAATAGTGTTACCGTGAAAACCAACATCACCGTACCCCTGATCATCTGTCATAATAAAAATGACATTCGGTTTTTGAAATGCATCTGAACTTATTTCAGAACCACTTTCTTTACATGAAGCGGTAATTATTACAATTGTACATAAAACGAAAAAAAATGTTTTGATGGTTTTGATCATTGACTATATGTTCTTATGATTCTTGTTCTACCTTGGTCTTTTTAATATACTCGCTGGGTACTACACCAAATTCTTTTTTAAAACATTTAGAAAAATAAGATGCCGTATTAAACCCTGTTCTAAACATAATTTCCTTTACGGAATAGTCGCTGTTATCCAATAGTTGAATGGCTCGTTTTAAACGAATATTCCTTATAAATTCACTTGATGACAGACCGGTAAGCTCTTTGAACTTTAAATATAGGTTACTTCGACTATGCCCCATTTCCTTCACCAGCATCTCTACATTAAAATCGGTATTCATCATGTGCTTTTCTACCATCTCAACCGCTTGCTGTAAAAACTTTTCATCTAAAGATGTTACGGTAACCTCTTTTGGTTGTAGCGTAATTTCTTTTTTAAATCGTTTACGAAGTTCTTCCCTATCTTTAAGTATGTTGGCTACCTTAAGCTCTAAAACCTGAACATTGAACGGCTTCTTTAAATAGGCATCGGCACCGTGCGACAAACCTTCTATCTCACTTTCTTGCGAAGTTTTAGCGGTCAACATAATTACCGGAATGTGGCTGGTGATATTGGTAGTTTTTATTGTTTCACAAAACTCAATACCACCCATTACAGGCATTACTACATCGGTAATAATAATATTTGGTAATACTTTTTTGGCAATCTCCATACCACGTTCACCATTATTGGCTTCAAAAACCGTGTAGGTCTTGCCCATTACTTGTTTAATGAACTTTATAATATCTGGATTGTCGTCTACGATAAGTAACACCGGATTTTTAGACCTAACCTTAGATAAATTGTAATCTTCTAGTTCATCATTTAAGTCTATTGCCAATGACTCAGCCTCAGACGATCGTACCAGATAATCATTGTCCGTTATTTCTTTACAACTAATATCTTCTGCAGCTTCATATGCTTGCTTATCCGTTGGTAAAATAACCGTGAAACAAGAACCACCACCCTCATTATTATCTACAGAAATGCTACCTAAATGTAGCTCTACCAAACTTTTGGTAAAGGCAAGACCAATACCTACGCCTTTAGAGTTTACTTTCTCATTTTCTTTCTCGGTATAATATTTTTCGAATATGATATTCTTTTTAACATCGGAAATTCCCAAGCCGGTATCTTTTACTTTTATGACAACGTTCTCCTTTTCTGACGAATCCTCTTTCTCAACATCGATCACTACTGTAATCTCGCCTCCTTCTGGTGTGAATTTAAATGCATTTGACAACAGATTATTAATCACCTTTTCTAAAGCATTATGGTCAAAATAGGTTTTATAATGTTCTTCTGAAGAAACAATATTAAACTTAACCGATTTATTGAAAGCCAATAACTGAAAGGGCTCTGCTACTTCTTTAATGAAAAAGACAATATCTGTATGCCTTACGACCAAAGACATTTTACCTTGATTTATTTTTCTAAAATCTAACAATTGATTCACCAATCTTAACAGGTAATTGGTGTTTTTATGCATGAGTTGATATTGCTCTTTTAAACCAGATGCCTCCATATTGTCTTTACCGCTAAGCAAATATTCCAACGGTGCTTTTATCAATGTCAACGGAGTTTTAAACTCATGAGATATATTGGTGAAAAAATCAAGTTTTAAGGTCTGTAACTCATCATTCTTCTCTTTTTCCAAATACTCCAATTCTAATTGATGCTTTTTAGAATTACTGATGATGGTAAATCTCCATAAACCTGCGAGTAATAATAAAAACAGCAAACTGTAAATGATGTAAGCTATTGTAGTTCTATAAATTGGAGGCTTAACCGTTAGGTTTAATCTATAGGGTGTGGTATCCCATAAGCCATCATTATTTGACGACTTCACCTGTAAGGTATAATTACCAGGTTCTATGTTCGTGTAAGTGGCAAATCTTTTATCGGAACCGGTGTACACCCAATCGGTATCAAAACCCTCTAGCTTGTAAGCAAACTGATTCTTTTCTGGTGCAGAAAAATGTAATGACGAAAACTCGAACGAAAAGCTATTTTCACTATAATTCAGTGTAATATCTTTCACTTCAGATATATTCTTATCCAATAAAACCCTACCGTTTACTTCTTCACCTACGGCAATCTCCTCATTGAAAATCGAAAGTTTGGTGACTACTGTTTCAGGCGATGTTTCGTTATCGTATATTTCTCTCGGATAAAATGCGTTAAAGCCATTAATACCTCCAAAAATCAATTCCCCGTCCTTGCGTTTTACCGCAGCCAATTCTTGAAACTCACTGTCTTGCAAACCGTCTGCAACATCAAAGTTTTTAAAAACTTCTTTCTCGGTATCGAACATGGACAAGCCTTTATTTGTAGAAATCCACAATTTTCCCTGTTCGTCTTCCAAAATCGCCTTAATGACATTATTTGGCAACCCTTGCGCTATACTATAAGTTTTAAAAGTAGCCGATTCACCATTTTCACCGGGAATTAATTTATTCAATCCGCCACCAAATGTACCCACCCAAAGCTCTCCCTTTCTACTCTCAAATAGAGATAATATGTAATTATGGCTTAGTGAAGACGGGTTATCATTTTCGTTCTTATAAACTTTAAATTTCGGTTGTTCTTTGTACTTTTCGGTTATGGTCAACTGACTAAGACCATCGCCTGTAGCGATCCATATATTCCCCTTACTATCTTCATAAATATTTCTAATTATATTGTTGGATAAGGAATTACGACCATTAGAATTTTCTTGAAAGTTCTGCTTTAAATATTCGCCGTTATCGTCTTTTATCCATCTATATAAACCGCCTGAATATGTACCTATCCACAAATTATCATGCGAATCGTTCAACAAACTAAAAACACTACGTTGCAGGCCCTCAAAACCAACTTCTTCAGCAATACTGTTTTGAGGATTTGTAATATCAATTCTAAATAAATAAGGATAAGTTTGACCGCCCTCTAAAAGATTTTTTCTGCCTTTATAAGTAATCTCCTCTAAGGCAAATACTTTTCGCAACTTGTTATTTGAAGTAAAGGTGGAATACTTCTCTTTACCAGTATCTGTTCTATTTAAGCCACCACCTTCTGTACCTACCCAAAGTGTACCGTTGCTATCTTCAAAAATTGCTCTAATTTTATCATAGCTAAGACTATTTTTCCTTAAGTCGCGTTTAACATGCTTAAAACTTTTTCTGTTGGGATCAAACTTGTTTACCCCACCACCATTGGTACCTACCCATAAAATACCAGTACGGTCAATATATAAAGAGGTTATAACATTTTTACTAATACCATTTTCATCTTCTGGTCGATACCTGAACGACTTTATTAAACTAGGCAGTTTTAAACTAGAAGAATTATCAAAATAATACAGCCCGTTGTCGGTACCTGCCCAAATATGATTTTGGTCATCAAAAGCCAATGATGTGTATTTACCATCTGAGATTTTTATAAATTCAGCGTCTTCCCCATTTCCTTGAACAAATAGACCTTGCCCAGTGCCAATAATCAATTTATTATATCGGTCTTGAGCTATTACACCAACCGATTCCGTACCAAAACCTATTTCATCGCTGATTAGTTTAAAATAAGATTTGCCCTGAGCATCAAGTTTCAGCTGATATATACCCAAATGACCGCCTAATAACAATTCGCCATCAGAATTTTCATATATCGAGTTAATTACACTACCGTCTTGTTGCCCCCCTATATCCTCAATTACAAATTTGAACTTTTGAAACTTAACACTATCGACAGATGCCGATAGGTCTACCATATTGACGTCTTCTTTTGTAGCAACCCACAATCTATTTTTACTATCTATATATAGTTTGGTTACGTAATCACTAGAAATACTATATTCATCGTCTTTGTCGAACTTAAATTGCTTAAAAGTTTCTTTCTCTTTATTGTAATAAAACAGACCGTCACCTGTACTACCTATCCATAAATTTCCCTTATCGTCACCAGTCATGGCATAGATAAGATTACTATTTATGTTGGTGCTTTTTTGATCTGGTTTAAATACGGTAAAAGAATAGCCGTCATATCTATTTAAACCATCATGTGTACCAAACCACATATAACCATACGTATCTTGATAGATGCAGTTAACATCACTTTGAGAAAGACCATCATCAGTACCAATCTGATCAAAATAAAAATTTTCTTGAGCTTGTACCACAAGACTACATAAGCATACGATAAGTATAACATACCGCTTCAATTTCACGGATGCCATTAGTACCTTAAATTGTTCTGTTATACACAATTTACTTAGTATTGCTTGAGCTAAAATTGGGAGAATATTCATGAACAATAAAAATGATAAAATTTATACTAATCCTATAAATGAAATGATTTCATATGTAGAAGATATGGTTTAAATTATATACATATGGTGATTTGCAAACCTCATCGTAATTTAACCATACTGTATTAAATATTACATAAGACACTTAAAGTAAAGTACTTAAAAATAAACTATAGCATATTCAATGATTTTAAATCACTATGCATATAATTAATAGAAATAAGAATTATGACGTAAAGTAGATAAACATGATCAATAACAAATGCTTTCTGACAATCACTTTATTTAAGGATTACAAAACCACCTACATCTAAAATAAACTTGAATAAATTATTCTATTGAATACTCTGCCTCATCAATCCTTCTTGGGCTACAGAAGCAACCAAAACGCCTTTTCTATCATAAACACTACCTCTTGCAAAACCACGAGAGTTAGATGCACTTGGACTATCCATACTATATAACAACCATTTTGTAATATCAAAGTCTCTATGAAACCAAATAGCATGATCTAAACTGGCGTAAAACGTTTCTCCTTTATTCAACTCTTCTCGGTGTGGCAAAGTTGCCGTCGTCAGCAAATTATAATCAGAGGCATA
>ENA-ORXC01000694-ORXC01000694.1-marine-metagenome-genome-assembly--contig:-NODE-694-length-22554-cov-3.571206_pt1 | contig 22554 bp, 22 predicted proteins | sample MGYA00237865_ERZ511478 | MGnify/ENA metagenome assembly ERZ511478
GCTATTCCGATCTGGGGCTAGATGAAGAAACCGTTAAGAATCTGATTAAAGGTTCTTCTGTCAATATCCCTCTTGGTTTATATAACTTTGAAGATAACCAAAAAGCTGTTGTCGTTGATGGCAATGTTTCTTCATTAGAAGATTTAAAAGAACTAGAAATACCAGCTATGCCACAGCAAAGTCAAGCAGGAGCAGATCAAGCGCCTTCCGCAGGAGCAGATCAAGCACCTCCGGCAGCCGCAGCACAAGATCCTTCTGCATCTCAAGCAGGAGCTAGTGAAGGGCAGCCGAAAATACCAACCGTTCAGCTTCAAGAAATCGCAGATATTGAATTAGTTGGTGAAGCGGAATCGATTTCCCGTACGAACGGGAAAGAATCAATTGGGATTCAAGTAACAAAGAGTGCAGATGCAAACACGGTTGATGTTGTGAACGGTGTGAAAGACGAAATTGCATCACTTGAGGATGAGAACAATGAGATGAGTATTGTCACTATATTCGATCAGGGTGAGCCGATCGAAGAATCAGTTAGCACAATGCTGAACAAGGCGATCATCGGTGCTATTTTTGCGGTTCTCATTATTTTATTATTCTTGCGTAACATACGATCTACGTTAATTTCCGTTATTTCCATACCATTAAGCTTGCTAATTGCTTTATTGGTGTTGAACCAGTTAGACATTACGTTAAATATCATGACGTTAGGTGCGATGACTGTTGCGATTGGTCGTGTGGTTGATGACTCGATTGTCGTGATTGAAAACATTTATCGACGGATGGCGATCAAAGGCGAACAGTTGAAAGGGAAAGAACTCATTACGGAAGCGACAAAAGAAATGTTCCTTCCAATCATGTCTTCGACAATTGTAACAATCGCCGTCTTTTTACCACTAGGTCTCGTTCAAGGCCCAGTTGGCGAACTATTCTTACCTTTTGCCTTAACCATTGTATTTGCGTTATTAGCTTCTTTACTAGTTGCGATTACAATTGTGCCAGCGATGGCTCACTCTCTCTTTAAGAAAGGGCTAGTGAAAAAAGGGAAGGAACCTGAGCACAAAGAAGAAGGCAACGGCCGTCTTGCTCATCAATACAAAAAAATATTAAATTGGACGTTAAATCACAAACTGATCACGTTCGGTGCGAGTATACTTGTTTTAGTGGGAAGTTTGTTCCTTGCTCCGATTGTAGGCGTCAGCTTCTTGCCTTCTGATCAAGAGAAAATGATCGTAGCAACATATAATCCAGAGCCTGGTGAAACAACTGAAAACATTAATAACCTTGCTCTTGATGCGGAAGACTACTTCTTAGATAAAGAAGATGTGGATACCATTCAATACTCCGTTGGTGGAGAAAATCCAATGAATCCAGGAGCTAGTAATCAAGTTCTTTTCTTTGTTAGTTATGATGAAGAGACAGAAGGATTCGAAGATGAACGTAAACTGGTTCTTGAAGATTTGAAGCAACTGAGTGAAAAAGGTGAATGGGGTTATCAGGATATCTCAGCTTCTGGTGGAAGCAACCAAATTACACTCGTAGTAAATGAAGAAAATATGAGTGATCTTGGTCCGGTTGTAGAAGATGTGACAGCTGAGCTTGAGAAAGAAGACAACCTTTCGAATATTAGTTCAAGTATTTCAGAGTCCTATGATCAATTTACAATCGTAGCGAACGCTGAAAAGCTAAGTGAATTTGGTTTAACAGCTGGTCAAATCGGAATGGAGCTTCGTAATACTGGGGAAGCGCCTGTTCTTACAACTGTTGAAAAAGATGGAGAAGCATTGAATGTTGTTCTCCAAGTAAATGAAAAGACGTTTGAAGATAAAAGTGATTTAGAAGAAACGACGATTCAGTCACCATTAGGTATAGAAGTACCTCTTAGTGAAGTCACCACAATTGAAGAAGGTCAATCATCAAATACAATCACACGTCGCGATGGCAAAGTGTACGCGAACGTAACAGCTGAAGTACTCGATGATAACATTGGGCAGGTTTCGGCAGATGTACAGGAAGCCATTGATGAAATGGATTTACCTGATTCTTCAGAAGTCACTCTTGGTGGTGTCACTCAAGATATCAATGAATCATTCACTCAGCTTGGTTTAGCCATGCTAGCTGCGATAGCCATTGTTTATCTTGTCCTTGTCATTACATTCGGAGGCGGTCTTGCTCCGCTCGCCATTTTGTTCTCACTACCATTTACCGTTATTGGCGGACTCGTTGGATTACTAATTGCTGGTGAAACGATAAGTATTTCATCGCTAATAGGAATGCTAATGCTAATTGGTATTGTTGTAACAAATGCGATTGTATTAATTGACCGTGTCATTCATAAAGAAAAAGAAGGGTTAACGACTAGAGATGCTTTAATAGAAGCCGCTGGTACGCGTCTTCGTCCGATCTTAATGACAGCTCTTGCAACGATTGGTGCTCTAGCGCCGCTTGCGTTTGGTCTAGAAGGTGGAGCGCTTATTTCTAAAGGACTTGGTGTAACTGTTATTGGAGGACTAACAAGCTCAACTCTCTTAACGCTTATCATCGTCCCTGTTGTTTATGAATTCTTCATGAAATTTAGAAAGAAACCGAAAAGCGAATAGAAACTACAAATGAAGGTCCTTTGAGAAAAGGGCCTTCATTTTTCCTGTATAATGCTTTAAGATGGCAAATTTCTGAACAGTCATCTATTTCAGTAAACCAAATGTTTTTACCAACTCTGGACATGTGTACATTCCCTCATTTTCGGGAAACAATGAATTAACGATGATGATTAGGAGAGACATAACAATGGATAAAGTTGAAACAATGTATGTCGAGTACTTTCACGAGCGTCTTGAAGAAATTGGAGAGAAATGGACAAAAAGGCTTCAAATTCTTGTCGATGAAAAAGAAGCAACAGATACAGCCGTTCTTAAAGTACCAGAATTAAAAAAGGAAATTATTTTGTTCTGTTCTGATTTTGTTAAGCAGATGATTTTTCAAAAATCAAATACTCGAGATGTACAGGAATGGGCAGGAAGGATTGTTGAGATTTTTTCGAGTCACACGTTTTCTTTGCAGCAATCGGTCGCTAGCCTAACATACCTTAGACAAATACTCTGGGACGTCATGGTGGAATTTAGTTCCGAGCAAGAACATTTAGAAGCGAGCCGACTAGCAGGGTGGGGCAGTTACATGAACAAATCGTTTGATTTGCTACTGCATAAAGTAACTGTCTATACGAATCAACTCAATGAAGAGCAAATTGCGGCACAGCAGACAAAAATTACCGAACTTAGTGTACCTATTATTCCGATCGCAGAAGATATTGGCGTATTGCCTCTTATCGGAACAATTGATACTTATCGCGCATCACTTATTCAACGAAAAGGTATCGAACGAAGCTCAGAACTTCAATTATCCTATCTTGTGATTGATCTATCCGGCGTCCCGATCATGGACACGATGGTAGCAAATGAAATCTTTCAACTCATTAAAATGCTTGAACTTTCCGGCGTGGAATCCATTTTAACTGGCATTCGACCTGAAATTGCTCAAACTGCCGTTCAGCTTGGTATTGATTTTACAAACGTAAATACTTACGCTCATCTTCATCAAGCGCTAAGAGCCATTTTACCATCTTCTTGAAACAATTAAAGCCTCAGAGGAATATTCCTCTGAGGCTTTAATCGAGGCAGGTAAGGTGAGTATGAAGACATTGATAATCTCCGTGTTTAAGAAGAAAGAGAGCTAAAATATACTGGCTATGCTGTTTTAGGATCTCTATGTTGAAGAAAAACTGTTTAGAAAGTTCGCGATAAGGTAGTTTCTTTGACTTGAATATTTTCACAATAAGCGTTTCGGTTGCTGCAATTTTCCAGGCTGCTTCTTTACACAGGGTCCGAACTTTGTCCTCACTAGGCATTTTAGCAGGGAGCTTTAGAAGAGAAATACGAAAGTGACGAAGTTGTTCCTGATAGCGAATGATTTCATTTTGAAGCAAATAATCGACCTTTACCATAATTCAAACACCTGGCTACTTTCCATTAGTATTTAATGAGCATACGCTGTAATGTGTTGATTATACGACTAAGCTGTGCAGTGGTCAATGGGCCTATATTGGTAAAAAAAGTGATCGAAGCTAGGTATATAGTATGGTTCTTCAAAAAGAACGTCATAGACGATACTCCAGTTCAAAAACGTGTTATTCTCAAACAAAACCTGAACGATCGTCCAGGTTTTGTTTGAGAATGTTTTTATATTGTGCTACTTAACCCAATTTGTAAGGTGACTTAAGTCCTCATAAATAGAATCAGGAATAAGATTAAGCTGTTCAACGGGCAAGTTGTTACGATTAATCCACGCAGTATGGAACCCAAAATTCTTGGCACCTGAAATATCCCATCCATTTGATGACATAAAGAGAATATTTTCTCGACTTAATTCAAGAAAGTTCAGCGCATGGGTATAAGAGGCAGGTGTAGGTTTAAACTGTTTAATATCATCCGCACTGATAACATAATCCAGGTACTCAGCAAGAGGTGACTGCTTAACAAGAGGATCAAGCATATCGTGAGACCCGTTCGAGAAAATGGCAAGCGTGATGCCTTCCGCTTTCAGGTCCTTTAATACTTGTGGCACTTCTTCATACACAGAAAGTTGCTGGTAAGCTTCAAACAGGACTTCTTCGTTATCTGGAGTAAGCTCTGCACCTGCTTCCTCTACAGCGTAACGGAGAGCATCGCGTGTCACTTGTGCAAATGGCTGGTAGTCCCCCATCATTTGACGTAAGTAGCTGTACTCAAGCTGCTTCTTTCGCCACGTTTGACTGATTTGATCACCTTTATTGGGATAAAGTTCTTCGCATTTTTTAGTAACAGAAAAAACATCAAATAACGTTCCGTAGGCATCAAATACAAAAGCTTTTATTTGACTCATATACATCCCCCTTTTGTCCATTTCTGTTAGTTCCCTCATTATAGTTTCGTAAAACCTCTTGAATAATGAATTTAAAGACGATTAGACTGATTTCAACATCTCCATCTTTTTTTTAGCTAAAAATAGTTAAATGGACCGTGGCGTTCGGATGGAACATTGTAGGAAAATTATGCTAGACGAAACGTAGAAAGTTCTTTTATGGAGGGGCATATGAAGAGTGATGGAGAATCAAATTGGTTGAAAGATTGGGGAGCACCGCTATTATTCGCTATTATTCTGGCATTTGTCGTTAAAATCTTTGTAATGGCGCCGTACATTGTGGAAGGGGCTTCCATGGACCCTACGCTACATGATGGCGATCGCCTCCTTGTTAATAAGTTTATTTCATATGTTCAGGAGAATCCTGAACGAGGAGACATCATTATTATTAAGGACGAAGATGCAAAGAAGCATTATGTTAAGCGCGTAATTGGGTTACCTGGAGATATCGTTGAAATGAAGCAAGATAAGCTTTACGTAAATGAAACCGAGTTAAAAGAGCCCTACCTGGATGCTAACCGAGATGATGCGAAGACGATGGGAATGAGGTTAACAGAAGATTTTGGACCTGTTGAAGTTCCTGAAGGTCAGCTATTTGTAATGGGGGATAATCGGTTAAGGAGCATGGATAGTCGGAATGGACTTGGAAAAATAGAACTTGAAGAAGTTGTCGGAAAGGCCGAAGTTGTCTGGTATCCGTTTCAAGATGTAAGACCGACGAAGTAAGAAAAGAGGAAGGGCATCATGCTCTTCCTCTTTTTGTTACGGTTTTGAAATACTTGAAACAAAACGTTAATGGTTCTAGATTACCTAAAATGTGGAATGATTACCATTCTGCAAAAACGTGTTTGCATTAAAGTTGTGGCTTCTAAGTCTTGATATGAAAGGTTTTATAAGCCAGATTCCACCTCTTAACCGAAAAATATCTCTGGTATGGATTACCGGTAAAGGAAGTTATTACGGTCTTTTAGACTAGCAATCTTATGATATTCTCATCATGTAAGATATTTCACCAATCAGGGAGGAATCACATTGAAAAAATCAATCATTCTAGGTGTCACAGCGGCAGCAGCCATGCTGGCAGCAAATCCATCAGCAAGTTCTGCAAGCGAAGGTCATCAATTCGCAAATGCAGAGGTAAAGGCTCAAACATTCCAGGTTAACAATATAAATGAACTGCAATCCATTGTTGACCGTTTTGAAAAACAATACAATATCTCAATTAACGACTCTATTAATTTAGATCAGCTTCTTCAACAGGCAACTGAACAAGCCGAACAAGAGCCTAAAGCAGAAGCACCAGTAGAAGAAAAGACAGAAGCACCTGAAGCGAAAGCACCAGTAGAAGAAAAGGCAGAAGCGCCTGAAGCAGAAGCACCGGTAGAAGAAAAAGCAGCGCCTGCGGAAACTGAGGCTGTCCCTTCAGAGTCAAAGCAAGCTGAACAAGCCGAACCTACAAAAGAAACAGAAGCTGAGACAGGCCTATCAGAATTTGAACAGCAAGTTGTGAACCTTACAAATGAAGAGCGCGCAAAAGCTGGTCTACCTGCACTTGAAGTAGATACTGAGCTTAGTAAAGTAGCACAGGCGAAATCTGAAGATATGAGAGACAATAACTACTTTGCCCACAACAGCCCGACTTACGGGTCACCATTTGATATGATGAATCAATTTGGTGTAGATTATCAATCAGCAGGTGAAAACATCGCAAAAGGGCAACAAACACCTGAAGAAGTAGTCAATGCATGGATGAACAGTGAAGGTCACCGTAAAAACATTATGAATGGTAGCTTTACTCACATTGGTGTTGGCTATGTAGAAGAAGGCAACATTTGGACGCAGCAATTCATTGGTAAATAACATATAAATCGAGCCCATCCTGCTTAAGGATGGGCTTGTTTTGTGATGAAAGGTTGAGTTTTTTATTTGGCTCTATTCGTAGATATTGTTGCTTTTAGATAAGTGGTTAATTTCCGCTCCAATTCGCGAATTGTGGTTTTTTATTCAATAATTGATTCAAATGCAACAATCTATTAGAAAAGATCTTTTTATTTTTGACGTTCTTGTTCGTTCTTCTTAATGATTTTACTAGCTTCGCGCTTACTCAAAGGTTCTAGAGAAGCTTCTCCGATAAAATTCTTCACAGTACTAGGGGCTGTTTTCGAGTATTCTCTAAGGGCCCAACCGATCGCTTTTTGGATGAAAAACTCTTTTGATTCAGAATGAACAAGAATAGAACGTTTCAAGAGTGGCCAGTCTGTCTTTTCCTTATACGAAATTTGAAAAAGGATAGCGCTTCGATTGAGCCACATGTTTTCGCTTGTCATCCACTTTTCTGAAATAAAGTAGATTTGATCCGGGTGTTGCTTAAAATATTTCCCCGCACTGTGAACCGCAAGACTATCAACTGTATCCCACCAAGATTTTGTGACAATTAGCTGTTCAATGAGAGCAATAGCTTCTTTTGGAAACTGTTTGACACGGCCGAGTAAATCAAGTGCGGCGTTTTGGTATTCACGTTCTGGTAATAACCATAGCTGTTCAACTAAAGGTTTAATGACTTGGAAATCCGGCTTCCTCGTTTGGCCTAACGCGTTTATGACTGCTTTTCTTCTCTCGGGCGTTTTAACCCCGAGAAAAGGGAACTGATTTCGCATATACTTTTCCATCTGTACGGCTTGATCCTTATCTTGAAATGATTCTAGTTTTTCTTGTAGCTTTTCAACTGTAAGCATTTGCTCTCTCCTTTCTATAAGAAGTTTGTTCGTTGAAAGACGCTTCATTTCCTGTATAAAAGCCAAAAGAAAAAGCAGCGGCATTGCCGCTGCTTTTTCAAACTAAAATAAGGAGGTTTCCCGGGGGAGGGAAGGGATGCATTCATTTACTATACGTTGGATTCCAGGAAAGCTTTCCGGGTTGAGGAGAAAGCTTTTCTGGATTGACTTTAGTATAGCAGGCCTCATTTAAAAAATGAGCAATATGGGATAGTTTTGATAAGAATGACAGAATTGTGAACGAAGTGTAAGCAGATTAAGTTGCTGGATTTGAAAGAACAGCTAGGTCTGTTAATGCATTATGAAGACTCGATTTAATGGTTAGCTTATGAAGATCGATTCCTAACTGAACGGCTGAAATGGAGATTGATGGACTGATGCCTGTTAAGGTAACCTGAACGCCCATAAGACTGAGTGCTTCTGTAATATCAAACAAGTGCTTGGCAACCATCGTATCCATTGTCACAACCCCTGATAAGTCAATGATCATGTGATTAAGCTGTAATTTGCGCGTGTGCTCGAGCGTTTTCTCCATGATGAGCGTTGCCCGGTACGTATCAATATTTCCAACAAGCGGAAGAATAGCCAGGTTTTTTATAATTGGAATAATTGGAGTTGATAGTTCTTCAAGGGTTGAGTCGTACTTGGTTTTAAGCTGTTGATTGCTTGTAATATAAGTACTACCATAACTATAAACAAATTGATCAAGGAGTGGATCGATTTTTCCAGGAAGTTTAATAACGTCCCGTGGCTTCATGTTTAGCTCTTCAACAACGGGCTCAATGGCTTCCCAAATTGCCTCGCGAATGAGCGGTACCGTAACGATTAGCGAGATGATCATCTCATTTTCATCTTGAACGAGTTCACCAGATTCTTCTCCAAACTCTTCAATTGCAGTCATCGCATTCGTAGTGTTTTGCTGCAGGCTTTTACCAATCAATTTCACTAAATAAGTCGTATTCTTTAAAGATAATTTGGTTTCATTTGTAAAATCAGCTTCATCCAAACCATGACGCTGTCTTTCGTATGTACTCTGTGCAATCTCAGATGCCTGTTCAAGAATGTAGCTTCCTACTTTTTGAGTGGGTGTCTCAGCAGTCACTTTATTGCCTCCCTTAAGATAGCTCTATAAACATAACGTGTTAACGTCAATATAACTTGAAATTGAACAGTTAACACGTGTAAGTAAAAGAGTTCTGTCATGTTTAAATCATACCATTAAAGTAGATTGTTTGTTTATTAAACGTTCATTCTGCTTTAGCAAAGTGCATTCTATTTCAAAACAGGGGTAAATCGCTCGTGAAATGTTTTGTATTTACTAGAAATACTAGATGCAGATGTTCCGTATTTTTTAGCAAGGGCGCTTTGACTAATCGATAAATCAAAGACTTTAGAGGCAAGATACTCAAGAGAAGCTGCAAAAATAGCAGGTTTTCTGACCGATGGCTGTTCTTCTTGAATATATTCCTTCCAGAAGTGAAGGATTTCTTGAACCTGCTCTTTTGAAAAATCATCACTAACTTGCTCAGTAAAGAGAGAAGCCACTTCTGCATCTTCTTTTCTAGACCAAATCATGTCAATCGAATCATCTGTTTCTTCTGATCCGTTACCATGCTTCACAATTTCACTAAGAATTTCTGGGAAGTCGCTTTGCATCATAGAGCGTACGTTGTTAGCGGCATCTTCAGTTGCTAATTTCTGTTCTACCAATTGCATGGCGTCAGGGGCAATTTTAAGAAGTTCGATAAATGGCATCGCACCGTTTTTAACCGGAAGAAGAATACCAGCTAGGCTTTCTCCTTTTTCGAGAATCACTTCTTCATGCAATAAAATGCTGATTGGTTGATTTGAGCTAAGTTCTGTCACAACAGCTGTATTGCCCGATACTTCTTCCACTGTGTAAATGGACATATAAGCATCGCGCCAGTCGTTAACCGTTTCTTTCACTTTCTCAGTAGAGAAGGTGTGTGAATAGAGTTGTATGTACTCTTTCACGATGGTTTTATTCCACTGATTGACTGCCTGATGGAAAATCGCCCACGGGAAAATACCATGCATATAAGCTTCTTCAAGGTTTTTAGGGATATCAAATCTAGTAAATAACTCATTTGCTAGAGAAACCATTTTCTGATCATGTTGGCTCATCGCGTATTCAACGAGCTGAGCTTGAACCGTGTAAAGTTCTTGCGTGTATAGCTGTTCTTCTAATTGATCCTGTGCACTTTCAGATGTCATACAGCATTTTTTATATTTTTTGCCGCTGCCACAAGGACAGGGATCATTTCGTTTCGCTTTTTGCAATGTTGCTTCCTCCTTCAGGTCAAACTTATTCAAGAATAAGAGACGAATGATATTTTAGCATACATAGGGTTATAAGCACAAAAAATAGATAAAAAGACCTACTTTTATTTAAGGTTTTCGAAAGACCATCACTAAGAACCATTACTGTTTAAACGTATGGTTACTTTTGTTCCAATTCCAACCTCACTTATAAAATCGATGGTTCCATGATGATTCTCGATAATTTTAAAGCTAGATAACAGGCCAAGACCGGTGCCTTCTTCTTTGGTCGTATAGAAAGGTTCACCGAGCGTTTTAAGTTTATGTGCAGGTATTCCAACACCTTCATCCGTTAAAGTTACTTCGATCTCGGCATCTTTTACGGCTGTTTTTAAGCTGACGCAACCACCTTCAGGCATCGCTTCAATGGCATTTTTAATTAAATTGATGAAAACTTGTTTAAGCTGATTCTCTTCACCGTAAAGCGTGTCGTCTTCATCCGTGAAATCTTTCATAAACGTAATATTGTAAAGGCTTGCCTGCGTACTTAATAACTGCAAAACGTAGGAAAGCAGCTCGTTCACCTTGAAATAAGTAAAATGAGAAGCTTGTGGTTTTGCTAACACGAGCAGGTCTTTAATGATGGCGTCCATTCGATCGATTTCTGACAGCATAATTGAAAGAAACGGCGTTTTCTCTGCGAATGGTTTATCGTCGTTTAGCAACTGAATAAATCCTTTAACGGAAGTTAGCGGATTTCGTATTTCATGCGCTACGCTGGCAGCTAACTGACCAACTGCCGATAATTTTTCTGTTTTGAGAAGAGCTTCTTCCGTTTTCTTTTTATCCGTAATATCCATGAAAGCGGCCATAATCCCATTAATTTGACCGTTCTCATCTTGAATAGGAGCTGTGGATAGAGCTGTGTGAACGATCGAGCCGTCTTTTGTCATCCGCTTAACTTCCTTATTCACAATATGGCCGTGTTCAATGATTTCAGGTATCGTGATATCTTTTTCATCTTTAGGTACAATTGGACTCTTCTTTCCTATTACTTCATCACTATGCCAGCCAAATATTTGTTCTGCAGCTGGGTTCCAAAGACGAATGTTCGCATTCATATCCAGTGCGAGCGTTGCAATTGGCGAGGCACTTATAATAGCCTGAATCAATTGTTTTGCTTCCCATAGTTCTTTTACCGCTTGCTTTCGTTCGGTAATGTCGCGTGTTTGAATAATGGTCATCACTTTATTATCAAAAGTGATCGGAATAAGGGTTGATTCTACGTCAATTATTTCGTTATTCGAGCGCAATAGCTGATATTCAATCGTTTCAGGGATTGCATTTTCATTGGTATGGATGCTGTGCAAGATTTCTTTAATTTTCTTTTGATCGTGGTGGTTTACGACTAAGGATTGTCGATTTTGATAAAGGTCACTGAGTGAATGAACACCTGCCATTTCAAGACCAGTTTGATTTGTATAAGTAATTTCCCCATCTTGAAGTAAACAGATCGCATAGGGGGATGACTCAACAAGACGTCTGTATCGTTCTTCACTTTCTAGAAGTTGGCTTTCCATCTCTTTGTTTTTTTGGAGGAGATGCTTTAAGAGGAAATAGAGAAAGATACACGTTAATAAGATGAAAAACCAACCTTTATATAGTCCCATTTCTTTGTTTGTTATAAAATCAGTAGAAAAGCGATAAAGAATGGTATCTGAAAGCAAGATCCACATTGAGCCAAATAAAAAATAGCTGCCAATGATAATCCATGGAATTGATTTTGTTTTTATATGCAAGAGTTTTTGTCCTTTCTCTATATCATCTTGTATTTTACAAAGTTAATGGACGAATGCAAAGGAAACCTGAATAATGGAAAAATATTTAGGTAGAAAGTAATAAGAAAGAATGGTACATTTATAGCTAGGGTTAACGCAAAGTGACACGTTTAGCCATTTTTCAGCAATGATTGACCGTCGATCTTTATGATGATGATGCGAATGGTCTATAAATAAAGAATGAAGATTTATATTGAAGGAGATAAAATTTCTATGAATGAAGACCAAATGGAACCTCGAAGTCGATATAAACCTAAGAAAAAACGCCGTGGATTGCGCATTACACTCTTGCTTTTATTATTTATTATAGTCGGTATTGGTGGCTATGGAGGATATCTTTATTATAAAGTATCTAGCGTATCTGACCAATCCCTGATGGAACCAAATCGCGGAAATCAGTCCGACCTAAGAAACAGTGCAGTCGATATAGGTAAAGATCATTTTTCAGTATTATTATTAGGTGTAGACGATGAAGAAAATACATCGAATGGTCGAAGTGACTCGATGATGGTTGCTACATTTAATCAAGATGACAAATCTATGAAGCTTCTTAGTATACCGCGTGATTCGTACGTTGAAATTCCAGGTAGAGGTATGGACAAAATTACTCACGCTCATGCCTATGGGGGGATTGATTTAACGATTGATACAGTCGAAGGTTTACTTGGAATTCCGATTGATGAGGTTGTCCGAGTGAATTTTGATGCTTTTAAAACCGTCATTGATGAGCTCGGCGGTATTGATGTTACAATTGATTCACAGCTTGTCGCTGACCAACTGTACAAAGAATCGAAAGGAAAAATCGATTTAGAAGTTGGGGAGCAGACACTTAATGGTAAAGAGGCGCTTGCATTTGCTAGAACACGTAAAGCCGACTCTGACTTAAAACGCGGTCAGCGTCAAATGGAAGTCATTACTGCTGCGATGGAAAAGGTTAGCTCACTTTCTTCTATACCGAAGTACGGTGATGTTGTCGATCGTATCGGAGAGAACCTTACGATGAGCTTTACTTTTAATGAAGCCATTGGCCTGTATCCGTTTATCTCAAAGATTGATACAGTTGAAAAACTTCAGCTAACAGGAACGGATTTCCAACCCGCTGGAACCTACTATTTTAAGCTTGATGATCAGTCTTTAGCAACTGCTAAAACAGAGCTTAAATCTCACTTAAACCTTGAGGATCAAAATAATGATCCAAATGGAAATATGAACGCATTAGACGGTGAACAGGGTGAGACAACGCCTCAACATTAGATGGAATGATACGAAAAGGAGCAGACACAATGTCTGCTCCTTTTCATTATGAAGGACGATTACAGCGGAAGATTATAGGGAAAGGGTCTAAAGAATGCAAGAAAGGGGTTAACAAAATGGCTGGATTATCATTTGTTAAAAAACTTGGAAAAGAAATCGGAGAGGATCGGGTTACGAGCCTTGCAGCTGAATTGGCCTATTACTTTATGTTATCGATCTTTCCATTACTTATTCTCATTCTCTCGATTCTTCCTTACTTGTCAATTGACAAACAGGAGGCGGTGGATTTCCTTACAAAATATGCTCCTGGAGAGACAGGGAGCATCCTACAGGATAATGTTCTCTCCATCATTAGTGAGCCTCAGGGCGGCTTATTAACCTTAGGTATACTTGGGACGATCTGGTCAGCTTCAAACGGTATGATGGCGATGATGAGAGCGTTGAATCTTGCTTACGATGTGGAAGAAACAAGATCCTTTATTAAAGCAAGGCTTCTTTCTATTTTGTTAACAATTGGACTTGTTCTTGTGTTTATTGTCACGCTTGTATTACCGGTTTTTGGAGACGTAATCATTGACGCAGTAACCTCATCACTAAATTTGCCGAGCTCGACCGAATTTTTGTTTCGTATTCTTCGTTGGGTAGTAGCTGTGGCAATCATGGCATGCATCCTTGCAGCTTTATATCGGTTTGCACCAAATAAACATTTCCCATTTAAAGAGGTGATCATTGGAGCCCTTGTAGCAACATTAGGCTGGCAGGTAATTTCGCTTGCATTTGCATTTTACGTTAGTAATTTCGGTAACTATTCTGCTACTTATGGAAGTCTTGGCGGTGTGATTATTTTAATGCTTTGGTTTTATTTAACCGGCATTATTCTTCTTGTAGGTGGAGAGGTTAATGCACTACTTCATAAAAACAAGCGAAAAACACAGGTTTCAAGTGAGAAAGAGGAAATTGGTTTTTAAACCGGATGGAGCAAGGGCAATTTAATAGAAAATGTTGTACCAAACGAAGGAGAACTTTTTACTTTTATCGTGCCTTTGTGGTTTTGAATAATTTGTTTACTAAGGAACAGGCCGAGGCCCGTTCCTTTTTCTTTTGTTGTATAAAAGGGTTTGAAAATACGGCTCTGAGTCGATGCATCCATTCCAACGCCATTGTCACGTATAGAGATTGTCACCCTATTAAAATGCTGTCCTACTGTTAATGAGATCACCCCATTGCTACGGTTCGTCATGCGTATAGCTTCGATACTGTTTTTCATCACATTTAGAAAAACTTGCTTGAACTGTCCGGGGTTAATCATCACTTCAATAGGAAGTTTGAACTGTTGTAGATTTGTGGTCAGGTCACACTTGCTTAACTTTGCCTGGCTATCAAAAAGTAGGAGGATATTTTTTAGGAAGGGGATAAGATCAATACGTTCAGATGTAAGCTCTGCAGGGCGTGCAAGTTGAAGAAACTCATCAACTAGATCGGTCGTTCGTTGGATTTCTGTTAACAGTAGCTCAGCAATGTCGCTTTTTTGTAGTTTATCAAGGTCAGGTTTTATTAGCTGAAGGAAGCCTTTCATAATCGTAAGAGGATTTTTAATTTCATGAGCAACGCCCGCAACAAGCGTGTTAACGTTGCTTAGTGCTTGATTTTCATAAGTTAACGCTTCTAATTGTTCAAGCAAGTGAGAATAGTCCTCTACTGATGGCAAACCATTCTGTTTAGGCATTTCCTTAGCATTTAAATTAGGCTGTTCCAAGTCCGTTACCCCTTTCGTTAACTTATCCTTAACGCATAGTTATAGAGTAACACCCATGAATTGCGAAGATTGAATGTTTGTAGGAAAGAATTAGGGTGTTTTTGAAGAATATTGTTTAATTTTGGTATAAAAAAGAATCTGCGCTAGGCAGATTCTTTTGGAATTAGGCAGGTTGATAGCCCGCTTCTTCAATTGTTTGCATGATTGTTGCTTCGTCTAAGGCTTCTTCATCAAACATAATCGTGACCGTTTCTTCTTTCAGATCAGCTAAAGCCCGTTCAATGCCGTTTAAAGAAAGGAGGGCAGCTTCGATTTTCTGGATACATTCTTCGCCCTTCATTCCTGTTACGGATACAGTCATTTCATTCATATCGCTAAACTCCTTTCATCATCTAAAACCCTTTACCCGAAATAGGAGGAGTTTAATCTGTCTTAATAGGCTAAGGCTTATTCGGAGTTTCGTTCGAAAGCTGCTCCAATGATTTAATTTTACCATGTGGATTTTGTGCTTCTTTTCTTTTGCGGAATTGTCTTTCTCGTTGTCCTTTAGACTGACTCATCAGTTTTTCACCCCTTATCATAGTGTTCATTAATAAGGTGGCCTCTAGAACAAAATGTACTCACTGCAAATTTTGGGAGTGAAGTTGAACAAATGTATACCCATTTTTTTGTAAGATGGGTATCGCTTTTTCAACTCCTTCTGCCGTGCCGCTAGTCGGTTGATTCATATGAAGAAGAGCAATGTCGCCGGGTAGTGCCTGCAACAAAGCATCGTTCACCTGTTGGGCGTTATAAGTTGCACCGGCGTCTCCGAGTATAGTGTAATTCACAATTTGAACACCAAGGTCTTGAGCGATTTGAACGGCTACGTCATCATAGTAAGCTGTTCCTGAACGGAAAAGTGTCGGTTTCTTACCAGTTAGTTCTTCAATTTTGCTTTGGTTCTCTTTCATTTCTTCAATCACTTCTTTTACCGATGCTGTCCCTGAGATGCCCCAGGCTGACTGCCCGTTCACAGAAAGAGGTTTGTGGTGCGTGCCGTGATTTTCAATTTGAAAGAGCGGGTCACGAGCAAGTTCTTGGAACAAAGCAGTGTTTTGATCAATCCATCTACTGTTCATAAATAGGGTGGAAGGCAGCTTGTTTTCTTTTAAAAATGCGATCAATGCCTCATCAACATCATTCCCATGTGACCCCCCACAAGCATCAAATGTTAAGGCGATTTCCTTTTTGGATGAACTAAAATGAGTGTAGACTCCTGACACATTTTCACCAAATTCAGTTGGGGTTTTGTTGTCGTATTTTGCAATTAGCTGTTCCTTTCTATTATCAACTAAAAAAGAAGGAACAGGTCTTTTCACATTCGATTCATCAAGAAGAGAGAGGCTACCAGCTTGATGGGCCTCACAACCCATTAGGAGGAAGAAAATAAGGATTAGACCAGTTTGTTTTACGGTTATCATGTTTATCACCAGAATTTAGCATATCATAAAAAAGATAGAATGAAATGGAAAAAAACCTCCTTGAATGAAGATGAAGGAGGTTTGGAGGGCTTTCTTACCCTTTAGATGGTGTGTAAGATAAAGTTTATAAAAAAGAGGCTTGCGATAATGTACATCGGTACAGGAACTTCTTTTCCTTTCCCTAAAGCGATTTTGAGAAATGGGTATGCAATAAAGCCAAATGCAATACCGTCAACAATGCTGTAGGTGAGCGGAATCATGACGATAATTAAAAAGGCAGGAAACCCTTCAGAAAAATCTTGTAGGGAAATGTTTTGAATGGATGTAATCATCAGACCACCAATAATGATCAGAACTGGCGCAATCGCCGAGTCTGGTATGATTTTGAAAATAGGGATAAAGAATAGTGATGTTAAGAACAATAACCCTGTTGTAATAGCAGTGAGCCCTGTTCGACCACCAGCTGAAATTCCTGAAGCACTTTCAACTGTCGAAACGGTTGGACTCGTACCGAAAAGGCCAGATGATATGGCTGAGATCGCATTTGCTTGATATGACTTAGTAAACTTCCGCTGATCTGGCAGTAAACCGGTTAACAAACCCATATTCTCAAAGACAAGAATCATCGCCATGGAGAACGTTGCGATCCAGAAAGGTAGCATCAGAATGTCATCGAAAGACATAGCAGCAAATACCGATCCGTAGGATGAGAATGAAAAGCTACTTTGTTGACCTGTCTCAATTAGACCGAGTGACCAGGCGAGTGCAGTCCCGGCTAACATACTGATAAGAAAGTGTCCTTTGACATTTCGAATGAAGAGAATGGCAGCTAATGCTAGCGTGGCGAGTGTAGCAATCACATGAGCGGATCCAAGGTTTCCAAGTGCTACAAATGTAGAATCGCTGGAAACGACGATCCCGCCTTTTTGTAAACCGATGAATGTAAGAAACAAACCAATTCCGACGGTAATCGCTTCTTTTAATGAACGTGGGATTGCTTTTGAAAGAACACCAGAGAGCGGTGTAAAAGCTGTTATCGCAAATAATATCCCTGCAACAAAGACAGAAGCGAGTGCCACCTCCCAGCTTAATCCCATTGATTCAACCATTGTATACGTAAAGAACGCATTTACACCCATTCCTGGAACGAGGATAATAGGTGCGTTTGCATAAAAACCAATTAACAGGCAGCCGACCACTGACGTCAGGACTGTTGCAATCATTCCTGCTTCGAAAGGAATTCCTGCATCAGCAAGGATTGACGCGTTAACCGCTGCAATATAAACAATTGTAAAAAATGATGTAATGCCGGCAAGAATTTCTTTCTTCAGTGAAGTATCGTGAGCCTGAAAATCAAAATTAATTTTCGTTTTCACTTTATTCCCTTCTTACTTGTGTTTCCCTCTCCCACCCGTGTATTTGAAAAATCAAATCACCAATAAAATAGTATATCAGAGCAAGGGATGTTTTTATAGTGGAAAAATACGTAATGACCTCCGTGGATCGCTTTGATAAGATGAAGGTGTGTACATAATTCGTTTAGATGAAAGAAGGCTTTTACATGCGTAATACGTTATCCGCCCTTCAATGGGCGATCTTTATGATTGCAGGTTCCATCGTGGCTCCAGTTGCGATTGCAAGCTTGTTCCACCTAGATCCTGCAATGGCAGCAGGGTTTGTTCAGAGAACGATGTTTGTTCTTGGTGTTGCTGGAATCTTGCAGGCGACGCTCGGTCACAGGCTACCGATTAATGAAGGACCTGCAGGATTATGGTGGGGAGTATTTGTTCTTTATGCAGGGTTAAGTTCTACGTTATTTGTATCTGAAGTAGAGACACTTCAAGCGCTCGAACTCGCAATGATCGCAAGCGGGATCATTTTTATTCTACTGAGCGCATTTGGTTTAGTGGAGAAGCTATCTCGTCTTTTTACGCCAGTTGTAACAGGGATTTATCTTCTACTTCTTGTCGCTCAGTTAAGTGGATCCTTTCTTAACGGCATGATGGGAGTCGGCTACCTAAAAGAGGGCATTGACCTTCGTATTGCAGGGCTATCTCTTCTGCTTGTATTTGTTTCCATATGGTTTTCGAGATCGATGCCTGCGATGATTCAGCAATATAGTATCCTTATTATTTTAATATTCGGTTGGGTTTTATTTGCTGTTCTTGGGTTAGCGAAGCCAGTCGTTCTTCCAGAAGGAGGATTCATTCAATTGCCAGAGGTATTCGCGTTTGGGTATCCAGCCTGGGATTCTGGCATGATTATAACAGCGTTTCTTGTCACGCTTCTTCTTCTTACGAATATGATCGCAAGCATTCGCGTTGTAGAAGAAGTGTTAAACAAGCTATCAAACACAAAGCCTATGGGGCGATACAGACAGGCAGGATTCATTTCCGGGATCAATCAATTACTAGGAGGCGTATTTTCGGCGGTAGGGAGTGTTCCGATCTCAGGGGCCGCAGGTTTTATTTTAACAACAGGGCTTAAACGAAAGCTTCCTTTTATTTTAGGTAGTGGACTGGTCATCATTATTAGCTTATTCCCAGCTTTGATGGCATTCTTTGCTGCATTACCTGAACCGGTTGGCTATGCTGTTATTTTTATCGTGTTCGTAAACATGGTAGGAATTGCGTTTAACGAGTTTAAAAAGGATGATTCAGAGGGAAAACCATTTATAATAGGCATTTCCTTTATGGTTGGGATTGGTACGATGTTTATTCCACCAGAAGCTTTTCAACAAGCTCCACCAATTGCGGCTTCGATTTTGAATAACGGTCTTATACTTGGTTCAATTACCTCGATTTTGACAGAGCAAATTCTTTATAAGAAGCATTAAAGGAAACGCCTATTCGTGATGAATGTCACAGGACATGTTCCGTTTTCGTGGTAGTATGAAAGTAGATCAGGGGAGGAGAATGTAGAGATGAAAAAATATAATAAAATCCTTGTTGCATTTGATGGATCTGATTTAAGTGTTAAGGCATTAAATGAAGCGATTGCTATGGCAAAAGAAAATGAAGCTATGGAAATTGATGTAGTTACTGCACTAAATCCTACTGCGCAAATTAGCTCAGCTGTTGTGTATGCAAGCATCCTTAATGAGCTTAGAAAAGAAGCAGTTGATCTGTTAAAAGGAATTAGTGAAAAACTCGATGTTCAGCTACCGAATCATAAAGTGAAAACAATGGTACTAGAAGGTAACCCTGGAAACGAAATTGTAGAATATGCAGATGATCATGACCGCGATCTTATTATTATGGGAAGCAGAGGATTGAATGGCTTAAAAGAATGGTTTCTTGGAAGCGTCAGTCATGCCGTGCTTCAGAGGTCTCATTGTCCTGTCCTTATTATTAAATAATGAAAGGTGCCCGGCTTAACTAGCCGGGCACTTTTTTAGTTTTCAAAATATGTAATGGTATCGTCTTGGCCGATGATCGCTTTCGCTGCATAACCAATAAATAGCCCATTTTCAACGACTCCTGGAAGTTGATTAAGGTGATCATGTAAAGTAGTAGGGAAGCTAATTTCATCAAATAAACAATCCACAATAAAGTTCCCGTTGTCTGTTATAAAAAGTGAACCATTCTCTTTACGAAGGTTTGCTTCACAACCCAAATTTTGAATGGCGTTTACCGTTTTTAAATAACCAAACTGCGTGATTTCAACAGGAAGAGGGAATGTCCCCAGTTTTTTTACATACTTACTGGAATCAGCAACGACAATCATGTGCGTGGAATGATAAGCGATGATTTTTTCTCGAAGCAGTGCGCCACCTCCCCCTTTTATGAGGGTTAAATCTTCCGTTAGTTCATCTGCCCCATCAATCGTTAAATCAATGGTAGAAACGTCCTCAAGTGATGAAAGTGGAATGCCTTGTTCCTGTGCAAGCTTTTCTGTACTTTTAGATGTGGCAACTCCTGTAATGCTCAAGCCTTCTTTCACCATTCTGGCAATTTCAAGAATCGTCCAATAAACGGTACTTCCTGTTCCAAGTCCAACGATCATACCGTCTTGAATATAGGATGCTGCTTTTTTACCGGCAAGTTGTTTTTCATTCACAATCCATTCACTCCTCCATTATTTCAATTGTCTCATTAAGTATAATCGTTATAAGGAGTGTTTCCCAATGATGAATTTTGAAAACGCCTTCTTTCCTGTAAACAAAGGGTAAGCATAAAAAAAGAAGGAAAAGAATGAGTACGAAATCGATTCTTTTCATCCTTTTTCCTAGTTGCTAATCTTTGCACGCTTCCACGGAAAGACGTATAATGCATACTGTCAGGCTGTACGCGTGACTAGCTTAATGACAGGTGCACATACTAAAAAGTGTTACTCCTGTAATCAAATGAGTTCGCGTCAGTGGGTTCATGAAAACAAGAAATGAGCTGGAGGGAATAAGATGTCAAAACAACAAATTGGTGTAATTGGGTTAGCCGTTATGGGGAAAAACCTTGCGATGAATATCGAAAGCCGCGGCTATTCCGTTTCAGTGTACAATCGTTCGGAAGAAAAAACGAAAGAAATGATGTCTGAAGTTGAAGGACGAAACTTTCAGGATACATACAGCATTGAAGAGTTCGTTCAATCACTTGAAACACCTAGAAAAATCTTGCTAATGGTTAAAGCAGGTATGCCAACAGATGCAACGATTGATCAGCTTCTTCCACATCTTGATAAAGATGATATTATCATTGACGGCGGGAATGCGTTCTTTAAAGACACGCAGAAGCGTAGCGAAGATTTGAAAGAAAAAGGTATTCGCTTTATTGGTACTGGCGTTTCAGGTGGAGAAGAAGGCGCATTAAACGGGCCTTCAATTATGCCTGGTGGACAACCGGATGCATTTAGTGAAGTGGAAGATATCTTTAAAGCAATCGCTGCAAACGTTGATGGTGATCCTTGTACAACTTACATTGGTCCAGACGGCGCTGGTCACTATGTAAAAATGGTGCATAACGGCATTGAATATGGTGACATGCAGTTAATCGGCGAAGCTTATTACATGATGAAGAACGTGCTTGGTCTTTCGACTGACGAGCTTCACGAAGTATTTAAAGAATGGAATAAAGGTGAACTTGATAGCTACCTAATTGAAATCACAGCAGATATCTTTACGAAGAAAGATCCTGAAACAGGCAAAGCGCTTGTTGATGTGATTCTTGATACAGCTGGTCAGAAAGGTACTGGTAAATGGACAAGCCAGAGTGCTCTAGACCTTGGTGTACCACTTTCAATCATTACGGAATCTGTTTTCTCTCGCTTTATTTCAGCAATGAAGGAAGAGCGTGTGAAAGCAAGCAAGATTCTTGCAGGCCCTAATGTACCAGCATTTGATGGTAATAAAGAAGAGCTAATCGAGAAGATCCGCAAAGCACTATATTTAAGTAAAATCTGTTCATACGCTCAAGGCTTCGCTCAAATGCGCTCGGCTTCAGATGAGTATGATTGGAATCTTGATTACGGTTCAATCGCAATGATTTTCCGTGGTGGCTGCATTATTCGTGCAGGTTTCCTTCAAAACATTAAAGAAGCATATGACCGTGAGCCTAGCTTAACGAACCTTCTTCTAGATCCTTACTTCAAAGAGATCGTTGAATCTTACCAAAGCGCAGCTCGTGATATCGTATCACTTGCTGTACAGCGCGGAATTCCGGTTCCTGGTCTTGCAAGTGCAATTGCTTATTATGATAGCTATCGTAGCGAAACATTGCCAGCAAACCTTCTACAAGCACAGCGCGACTACTTTGGCGCTCATACGTATCAACGTATTGACCGCGAAGGTGTATTCCACACAGAATGGCTTGATTAAAAGAAAAGCGGAGACGAGCGTTTAGAAACGTAGATATTGGAACTTTTGAACTAGAACACGGACTTTGTGTTCTGGTGAAAGAGTGAAATATCGCAGTTTCTGCAAGTCACAGCTAGACAAGAAAAGCGGAAGCGCCCATTTAGACACGGCAGGCACTGGAGCCTTTTCATTTGAACACGGACTTTGTGTCAGAGCGAGAAGTGACCATGTCTTAGCTCTTTCCGCTAAACAGCATTAAAAAACGCTACTCACTCCCTTTCAATGGGGAGCGAAGTAGCGTTTTTTTTTTAGCTAAGCCTTGTGGTTAAGGTCATTGCGAAGCTTTTTCCCGAACTGAATGACCTGAAGGACACAACCAATGATGATAACAAAGAAGCTTACGTAAATCAGTGACCATTTAATCGATGTAAAAAATGGTGCACACCAGGCA
>ENA-ORXC01000695-ORXC01000695.1-marine-metagenome-genome-assembly--contig:-NODE-695-length-22523-cov-4.505480_pt1 | contig 22523 bp, 17 predicted proteins | sample MGYA00237865_ERZ511478 | MGnify/ENA metagenome assembly ERZ511478
CGACACGACGCGACTCGTCGTGACGCTGCACGGGGAGCGGTGGTGAGCGCGGCGTAGCCCGCCGCGGGCGGCGCGGTGGTTGTCGTGAGGCCGTGGCGCGAGGCCTGCGGTCGGGGCCACGGTCACGGGGGGTGGGGTGGCAGTGGGCGCCTTGGTGCGGCCGCCCTTGCAGTGTCCGACCGTGGGGGCGTGCCGGTTCTGGCTGCACGGCGCTGTTCGTGACTGTCGAGTCGGTGCCCCAGCGGCCGGCCCGCGCCCGCCGGAGGGGGGCTGTCGCGCGGTGGTTGCCGGTTCCACCGCTGGCCGTGTTGGCTTGCGTCTGCGTGTGCGGCGCGGGGCGCTACCGGCGGGTGGGGTTGTGTGGGCCCTTGGGATGGGTGGCCACCGTCATCCCGCGTTCTTCCCCTGCCTCGGACCGTCTACGGCGGCGGTGCCATGGCCGCCCGCAAGCTTTTGCTACAGATTTAGAAGCAGAATACGAGATACATCATGTTACTGGGGTCGCCCCGCCACTGGTGGTGTTCCCCCGGACAAGCAGATTGCAGACCCGCCCTGCTTCCATCACTTGTACACAACCTTGATGCGGTAGGTCTTGGGCACGACGCGAACATCGTGGCCCGTGATGGCGAGCGGTGTGATCTTGACCTTGACGACCTTGCCCGCCGTCCAGTAGCCCCACGGGCGGCGGGCCTTGGTGTGCGCCACCATGCGGGTGAGGAACCACGGCGCCGCGGGCGCAATGTGGCGCCTTTTTCCAGGCACCGCAAACGCCACGCCGTCGACGCGGACGTTGCCCCAGACGTTCGCCTCAATAGTGAAGCTCTCCAAGCCCAGGCCGAGGGCGACCACGTTGATCTGGTTGGGACGGAGGCGCCGCTTGCGCCGCCCGTCCAAGTCGGTCACGTACGCGGCGTTGATGCCGAGCCGCCCCGCGCCCGTGGTGGGGAACCACGTGGTCCGCAGCGGCGGTGGCGTTTGGCCACCGGCAAACGGGGCAGGCACCAGCTCCCCGCCCTGGTAGAGGGACTTGCCGTTGGCGCGGTGGCTGACCGTGCACGGCTCCTGGCGGCACGGGCCGGGGCGGTTGACTGACGCGACGCAGCGGTTGGGGAAGCGCGTGCGCGTGCCGGGGCGGAAGGTCGGGGTGTGTGCGGGCTCAACGACGCCCCCGCCGGTGATGCGCACGTACGAGCAGTCGTAGTAGTCACCCAGGCTCGACAAGACCGGGCGGCGCTTGGGCTTGTTGTCTCGCACCCCGCCGTACCACGCAAAGCTCAACACGTAGTCCCCATCCGGATAGATGGACGGGATGGTCAACCAATCTTGGTAGGCGTGGCCGACCGGCTTGTCGAGCGCATCGTCAATGCAGAACCGCTTGCGGTGGGCGCCACCCTTACAGGCAAAGCGACCGGCCGACCAGCAGCCCCACCGGAAGGCCATTTGCTCGTGCACCTTGGCGTCCATCATGCTGCCGACGGGAACGAGCGCCCAGCGCACAAATCCACCCTCGTGGTTATTGCGCGTCCACCGCACGCGCACCGTCTGGCCACGGCGGTACGTGGCGGCAGGCTGTGAGGACGAGCTGCCAACGCCGTGACGCTTCAGCATAATGTTGGGGCATGGGCCGGGGCAGTTGCGCGCCGTCGGGCCAGGGCCACGGCTGACCCGGCAGTCGGTGGTGAAGGACATGGACTCTGGCTGGGTCAGAGACGAGTGAGCGGTCGCCACGCCAGAGAGGGCAGCGACGGTCGCGGCTGCGAGGAGCGCGGCGACGGCCGCGAAGGCGAAGGAACTAGTACGGCGCCCCATGGTTCGCGTGGAGGATGCCCACAGAGAGTTGGCAGGGACACGACGAGCGCCTCTGGTTGGGAGCCGACAGGCCAGGGGTAGACGCTGTTGTTGCTTCCTTAGAGGGTGAAGCGGTTGCTTTCCGTCACCCGGCTGCCGTAGCACCGCCTTTGTACGTCTTCCGACCAGCGCCGTGGTCGGGATGGCACGGCAAGACCGCCCCGCAGGGGCGACGGAACGGCGAGCTGTCCAGGGCCTCGCCGACGGCCCCGTGCTCGCCCTGGCACCACAAGAGCCCGCCCGACACAGCCGCCGCCGCTCGCACGGCCGCAGGGCACCCAGGCCAACCCTGACGGGAAGAAAGCAGCCGCTTGCCACCCGACACCCTGCACGGCGCCATCTGCGCCCCGGGGATCCGGCATCCCCGTCAACTTGCATCACGCGGTGGCAACGAGTGCTCGTCCCGGTCGCTGTGCGCGGCGTGGCGGGCGCGCCGGTAGCGGCCACGGGGCGCGGCGAGGGCGCCGCGGCGAGGGCGCCGCGCCCCAAGTCCCACACGTGACTTGAGAACAGCTCCGTGGCGGCTGCGGGTGCCAACACACAGGCCGGCGGCGCGTCGGGTGACAGCCCGTCGGCTGCCCGTTTGAGCCGCCAACCGTTGGGCAGCCGCATGCCCGAAATGCTCCTACATCGTGAACCACGTGCGGACGGCCACGTGAGGAAGGGTTGGCGGTAACGGTCGGTCGGGCAACCCTGCCATGCTTTGCGCTGCTAGCATTGCGTTTGACAGGCAACTGGCAGAAAGCAGAGAAGGGGGATCGTCACGAGTCACGGGCCAGTGCGAGACGGGAAAAAATGGGCGGCCTTAATGGGACACAGATGCGGCGGCGGAGGCGGGACAGCTCGATCCGGCTGGTGCGCCGGTCGTCGGCCGTCGTTTTATCTACGTGGGGGCGGCCGACGGAAAGCGCGGGGCGGCGGCATCAAAAATTGTTTCGTCAGCACTCGCCAGCACAGTTGCGGGGAACAGGCGACCGGGTGCGGGGCGCCACGTCATCCCCGCCCGCCGATTGACGACCTCGGGCAGGTGCGCGCGGCCGGCGGGGTGCTCATCAAGCGCTCGATCATGGATGCTCTGTCCCAGCACATCCAAGCACGTGGATGGAACGGTGACAATTTTGCAGCCGAGGAACTTGGCCGCTCTGGTCCAGATGGTCACAATTGGTTCATTTCGTAACTCTTTTCAAAGCTGCCGAGAAGATTTTGAAGCGGGTCATTGCCTAAAATCACAAGTCAGATACGTCGTGCATCGCACTCGGTCGCATTTACGAGTGTCCAGGGGTGGTCTGTAACCCCCCTGCGCTCTTTGAGCCCGAAATCACAGTCGAAACCACGCGTGTGCATGGTACATGGGCCTTGCGCTCGGGCCACGTGCCATATGTCTTCCGCAATGTAATCTGCTCATTCAAGCAAACTCTTGCAACAAAGTGGCCCCCCCCAAGATCCTGCCATTGCAGTGGTTTTGTCGTCGCCGGCGACGCGGCCCGTCTCGATGCAACAGCTTCCGTACTGTACCGTTCTACGTACCACTGTTCTATCATCTTTCCCTATCCCCCGCACGCCACGTCCGAGTCATCTTGAGTAGACGGCATCACTACATCACCATCACCGCCTGCATTTTGTGTTTTGTTCTCCTTTGTTCCTTTCCGCGGTCGCTCCACGATGGGCAAGTCCCTCCGGTCCAAGGTCAAAAAGACCTACCGCGGCCTCCGGCGGCAGGTGCTCGAGCCGGCCGCGTCGTCCAAGACGCTCGCACTGGCGGCGCCGCTCTACTCTGCGGCCGGCCTTCCGCTGCCCGACCCCACCACGTCCGGCCTCGGCGCCGGCTCAGGTGGCAACCGCGCGGCGTGGACGCACGGCGGCTTTGTGCCGGTCACGTCGTTTGTGCCGACGCCCCCGAGCGTGCGTCTCAACCGCGTGCACGGGCCGCTGGCCGAGGCGGACGTGGCGCTGGCGGCGGAGCGAAAGGAGACACCTCCGCGGCAGGATTTTGTTGGGGAGCGGGAGGAGCCGGCGGTGGTGGCCAAGGACCTACCCCTCAAGTTGCCAATGCTCTTTGAGGGCGCCGTGGGTGGGCCGGCGGGCGCGCCCCCGCTCGGCACCCTGTCCATGACGGGCGTGGCGGCCGCCGAGGCCTCGGCTGGGGCAGCGGCGCGGGACGCGGGCGACAACCAGGAACCGGGGGACGTGGCCATGGCGGGCGCGGGTGTGTCGCTGTCGGGCGTGCGCGGCAACCGGAGGAGAGACCCCAGCCGCCCACGGGCTGGGGGGGTGAAAAAGGGCTCCAAATCCGCGAAGAGCCGTCACTCGCGCAACAAGGCGGCCAAGCGGCACCGCGTCAAGTAGGAAACGTCGTGGGCGGGTGTGCAGCGGGGTGGCGGCAGAGCGGCGGTTGGTTAGCATCGGTGGACGGACGGTGGCCGACGGTGCCGCTTATTGTTCTGTTTACATTGCTCTTGTCGTGCTTTTACGAATTCCCCCTATTGAGCCGCGTTGTTCTCTCATCTTGCTGGGTTCTCTTGAGCAGCCCCTCGTCTGCTTGGACGCGTCTCGTGGAGGGTGGTCTTTTGGCGGTTGTCTCCATTCGTGCATCATTTTGCCAAGAGGAGATTGTACGCGAGAACGAAGCGGGAAAAAGCAGAGGTCCGCCAATGCGGGGCTGCAGCTCAAACTGGGCCTGTTGCGGGAAAGCATAAGGGACGTGCCCCAGGGAGGCAGGATGCACAACAAAAAAGCAGGAGAACAAGACAAAAAAACAAGAACCACAACTTCCAGAACCCTACGACGCATCGTCCGACTCATCGTCGCTTGACGGTGGTGGAGACGCCGACGCGTAGCCATTGCCGGGGACGGACCCACGGCGGCGGTTTCCCTCGGATGTCGCCAACGCGTCCCCACTGGCCGACCCTCGCGGTAGGTCCGCGGCCAGTGGCACGGATGCTGCCGGACCGCCCGACACAGCATCCACCGGCGCCGCGTCTGGTGACGCGGCCGTGTCGCGCTTGCGCTTACTGCTCGGCCCCCCACCACCGGAAAGGCGCCGCTTGGGCGGCGTCGCCGCCCCTGGGCGCGCGTTCACATCCATAGGTGTGCCATCCAAATCAGCACCGTGGCCTGACGCAGCGGCGACAGCTGCTGCTGCAGGGGTTCCCGGTGCGCGGCGGAAGACACGGGGCACGAAGCCAACGCACTTGTCCACATTTGGAAGCCCCTGAAGCAGCTCCTGCACGATCACGTGCGCAAAGCCGAAGTACTCGGGCCCCGACACGTTGACCCGCTGGCGCCGCCGCGGCTCGGGCATCCGCTCCCGGATGCCGACCATGACTTGGCCCCACGCGGCAGATGGGCTCTCGCCGAGGAAAGTGAACGCATCCGCGTCGTCCGAGCAGGACACACGAAACTTGGGCGCCACATCACCATCGTCCACCACCTCACACACGTAGTTGCACTGCGTGTCGGGGTTCACCAGAGACAGGTAACACCGAAGGGAGCGGTACCCAATTGGGTACAGAGTCCTCTCGGTGTGGAAGCCAGGCCGCTTGTACTCAATGACACCTAGGTTTTCCACCGTGAGGACACCGAGCTGCAGCGGCATCCGCGGGCTGCCGTCGCCGTTGCGCTGTACGCGATGAAGTAGCGATTGCCTGGGCTCGTTGAGCGCACGCGGGGCCTTGCCGAGCAACGCCCCGTTGCCGTGAAGCCCACGACTGCCGATGGAGGGGGCATGGCGGGGAGCGGATTTGTCGGGACGCACAGTCGGTGGTGCCGACGCGTGCGACACAGACGCTGCTGCGTGCCGTGAGCGAGCCTCGGCGACGCTTCTTTGCTGCGGCGGCTGCTGCTGATGCTGCTGTTGCTGCCGCACCTGCTGCAAGTACTCCCCGTCCTGTTGCTGCTGCAACAGCTGCTGCTGCTGCGCCTCCCGGCTCCACTTGTCCATCTGCCGAACTGGGGCCAACGAGTGCGAGGAAGACGGCCCTGCATGTCGCGAGCGAGCCTCGGCGATGCTCCGTTGTTCCTGCTGCTCCTGCAAATGGTGTAGCTGCTGCTGCTGCTGCTCTCGAGTCGCCTTGTCCATTCCCAGAGGCACCCGCCGCTCAATCGCACCCCCGGGCTCCCCCTCCTGCGCAAGAGCCGACGGCCCCAGCAGCGGGCGGGGAAGCTGGCGCGTCAAAGGTCGTGGTTGTTGCGAATCACGATGCAGCTGCTGACGACCTTGCTCTGATTGCAAGTGGTCGTGCTGCTGCTGCTGCTGCTGTTGATATTGTCGCTGCTGTTGCTCCAAACGAGCGCCTCGCGCACCGCGAGACGGCTGCATAGCAGCCTGTTGCGCCGTCAATGAGTCGTGGAAAGACGTACCGGCCGATCCCCGCCCGAAGTGGCCGTCAAAGGGGGGACCGGGCCCTGCCTGGGAGCCTGGCGGCGGCTGACTAAAGGCTCCGTCAGGTGGGTGCGCTCGGTACTGCGCGCCATCATGACCATGGTGCGGCGGCGGTAGGGGCGCCTGCATCAGCGACTGCTGCTGCTGTTGTGCATTGAACTGCTCCTGCTGCTCCTGCTGCTCCTGATCTTGACGATGTCGCTGCCGCTGCCGTGCACGAGGCTGCGGTTGCCCTGAAAGGGGCACGTCATCGCCACCATGCGGCGTTGACGGGTCGACAACCCCGTCGATGGGACTAATGAGATTGCCATGCAAGTCCACGACAGACACGTACCCGCTGGTCGGAGCGTCAAACGCGTACTGCCGCTTGTCCCAGTCCGGCAGCACCACTGGGTAATAGTTGTTCGCCGGCGTGCGCTTGTACGCCTTGAGGGTCTCCAGCAGGCGAGGCGTCAGCAGATTGAAGTCAAAAACCTCGAAGCACGCGACAGGGACTGCCAGAGGCGGGCGCGGGGGAAGGCGCTCTTGCCTTGGCGGCGGCCCCTGGTCGTGGGCCTGTACGTCACCCAACACCACAGGGGCCGGCGCACCTGACTTCCGGACCGTCGCCGTCCGCCGGGTGCGCTCCCCGGTGTGAGCGGCGACGCCATGCAGGTCTCGAGGGAACGCCGGCGCCGCCACGCGTGCCGTATGCACAGCGCCTGCGTGGGAGATGCCGGCGCCAGTGCCGTGCGGCGCCATGGACTTGCGCTTGAGCTTGCGCGAGGCCCGGCGTAGCGCGGCAGCATCCGCCTCAGCCACGTCGGCAACCGGCGCTTGGGGGGGAGCGGGAGGGGCTTCAACGGCCAACACCTTGGCCGGAATCGAACGGCGCTGGGCAGATGCCCGGGTCGGTGGAGGTGGCGGAGGGCGGTCCGGAATAAGCAGCACCTGGTTCAGCGCCTGTACACGAGAGAAGATAGCGCGCTCTCGCGGGAAAAAGTTGAGAATGTCCCCCTCCTTGAGGTCCGCCGCAGTCGATGGGGGCGTGGGCATCGAGAACGGCAACGCTGGGTCAGCCTCCGCAGGCGTATTGGCGTAGTAGGCCAACGCAGAAGTGATGGCCCGGGCCCGCAGTGGTGCGATGCGCATCAGTTCGGTGATGTCAAACCCGTGGCGGGCCACTCCTCGCAACAAGAGCGCGTCATGGCCGGCTACGTCTTCGACCCACCAAGTCGGCATACCATCGCTGGACAAAGCGGCAGAGCAGCGGCGGAGGCGGGCCGAGCCATCGGGCCGCACAAGCGAGGCAATCACCTTGTGCCGCAGCACGTACAGCTCGTGGCTGCGCTCACGCAGCCGTCGCGCCGTCGGCAGTACCACGCGGGCGTCCTCCAGCTCTTGCGCCGAGAACTCGCCGAAGTCGCTCTTATACGGGTAGTCGGCGATGAGTGACGCGTGAGTGATGGCCCAGTCCTCAATGTCCACCACCTGAAGGCACATACGCACAAAGCGCTGCGTGTAGGCCGCCAATGAGTCGGGCCCTTTTCGCCCGAGGCCCGTCAGACGCTGCAGCTCCACATACGACGGTGCGCCAGCATCGTCCAGCGGGACGCCCCCCACAATGGAAAAGAACTTGGCAAAGTCGGTGCGCTCCTTCTTCGACCACACCATATTTGCTTCCGCCATGCGCTGCTCCCGCCGAGACCGCGCCGCCTCCTTCTCCGCCTCTTTCGCTTGTTTGCGCTCCTCCTTAGCAGCCCGCACTTGCTCAGCAGCCACTTCAGCCCACAACTTGCGCGCCTCCTTCTTGCGGCGGCGCATGTAGGCCCGCACCAACTTCTTAACACGTACGTTCAGCACGTTGACAGAGGGCCAGGTCCGGCTCTGTAGCTCATCAATCGACAGGTTGTCCGCAGCTGAGACGGGCGCCCCGGCAAGCGACAAAACAACACCGTTGCCACCCATGGCGGGCCGCTCCACCTCCATCTTGGCCCCAGGGAGAGGGGGAGTCTTCGGATCGGGCGTCGCCGCCATGGCCGCCTTCCCCGAGTCCGGCTCCCCGGCGCTAGCAACGGCAGGTTTGATGTCACCCGACAACGGCGATGGCCGCATAACAGCCGCCGCAGCCTCACCCGCCACACTCACCGCCGCCGTCGTCGACGCAGTCGCTGCAGTCGATGCAGCCGCTGAAGGGTCCTTGTCCTCGGGCGCGGCGGTCTCGACAACCGCATTGGTGGGGTCCGCCGCGTTGGCGTGCAGCGGATCTTGTGTCTCGTCCATCACCTGTCGCTCAGTAGCATCGTCGCCGTCCTCCACCAGCACATCCGAAACGGGCTCACTCCTGCCCAAAAAGACCAACTCGGGGTCGAGGCGCAACAGGCGGTGGCACCCGTACCCATGCTTGACGGTCCCACGCAGGAGGTCCCGGTCGAAGCGGTCCTCCCACCAGGGCCCGATCAGCTGCGAGCCGCTGGCTCCGATGGTTGGCACCGGCTGGTCGTCTTTCAGGCTCCCTTCATGGTACAGCTCGTACAGCTCCCGCAGCATCTGCAGCCGGTCCAACATCGTCCCACAGTTGCGCTCCAGGTACTGCAGGTAGTCGGGCGACTCCAGGACCGGCTCCTGTTCCAGAGGTTCCGGGTCGGTCTCGACCACCTGTCCGAGCAGGTTGCCATACATGTCCGCCTCCCCACGCGGTGGGGCCAGCGTGTGTACCGCAGTCGACGGCAGCGGTGGAGCGGTATGAGCCCCACCTGCCGACACGGCCGGCGTCTTTACTACCGCTCCTGCATCGGCGCCAGGGTCCTGCTTAGCAGGCGTCGCCGCCGGGGTGACGCCCTCCATTGCACCGTCCAAAGCAGCGCTGGCGACCGGCCCTAGCGAATCCGGAGCGGCCGCAACAGCCGCTTCTGGGGACAGCACCTCCCGGTGCGGAGCCACCACCTCATTCAAGAAGGGGCACCGCTGCTGCAGGTCCGCCAAGACGGTCTCCCCACTCTGGGCCACCTTGATCACAGCCCGAAGGATGATTCGCACGTAGCGCGCCGTGTCGTCCACGCTCCGACGGCGGGAGATGCAGGCCACCTGGCGGATGGCCGCCCAGCGGCCCCATCCAAATGTCATGATAGCACGCTGTAATCGGTGACGCTCACTCTTGGTCAGTAGCCGACGGCCGGCCGGCGCTCCGTCGGGCGAAGGCGGCTCCGCAAAGTCGGCTGCTGTCGGCGCAAACGCCTCATCCTCCGACGGCAGCTCCTCCATTTCAGATGCACTCGATTCCTCCTGGCCAGGAGCGTACCGCTGGGTCGGCCGCCGCCGGCGAGGCAGCGGGTCCAGACTCTCTCCACTCTTGCCGTGGATCTGCGGCATGATCTTCTTCCAAAAGTCAGGGTCGTCGAGCCGGATGGCCTCCTCCCCAGCAGGGACGGCCTCGGCTGCAAATGATGCCTTGGAGAAGGCGGAGGGCGCTTGCGTGCCCGTGTTCTCGACGATGCGCTGCGTCCGCCGCTCCAGGATGAGGTCGATGTCCTCGTTGGTGAACGCATCGGCTGCCGAGTCGTCCTCGTTAAAGACATCGTAGGCACCCTTTTTGAGCAGCGCGTCGACGTCGTTGCGAGACAGGTCAGTAAAAGTGTTGCCGGTCTTGCCGGCCCCCGAGCTGCCAGTGCTGCGGAGGCCACCAAGGTCCCCAATGGCGTCACCCTTGCCCATATCCTGAAGCACCGCCTGATCAAGGCCAAGCTTCTTGGACGCCCGGTCAAACATATCTTGCTCGTAGGTCGCCCGTGTGATGAGGCGAAACACCTTCACGTCCTTCTGCTGGCCAATGCGGTGGCACCGCGCCTGCGCCTGCACGTCGTTTTGCGGGTTCCAATCTGAGTCGTAGATGATGACCGTGTCCGCAATAGTCAGGTTGATGCCCTGCCCGCCCGCCCGCGTGCACAGCAGGAAGACAAACTTCTCCGACTCGGGCTTGGAGAACCGGTCGATGGCCTGCTGCCGCTCATTACCACGTACCCGCCCGTCAATGCGCTCGTAGCCCCACCGGTGGGCAATCAGGTAGTCCTCTAAAATGTCCAGTACCCGCACCATCTGCGAGAAGATGAGCACCCGGTGGCCAGCGGCCTTGAGGCGCGGCAACATCTTGTCGACGAACACCAGCTTGCCCGACGCGTCGACCAGCACCTGCGCCATGAGGTCCTCAGCAGAGGCTGGGGCCGCCACCACCTTGTCCGCTGAGTCATCAGCCGCAGTCGCCTTGGCCTCTTTGCCCTTTTTGTCCGCCTTGACGGCCGCCTCAAGTTCGATGGGCTCGACGCCCTGAATGAGGAAAGGATGGTTGCAGCACTTGCGCAGTTCCATGACAATGTTGCGCAGGTTGCCGATGTTGGCCGGCCGTGCGCCCATGTCAAGGAATGAGAAGTTCTTCTCCAACAGAGCCCGGTACCACTTCTTCTGCACACGCGTCAGCTCGACCATTACAATCGTCTCCTCTTTGGGAGGGATGCTCTTCTCCACATCTTCCTTCTTTCGACGCAGCAGGTAAGGCCGCAAAACCTCCTTGACGGCATTGACCGCGGCGACGTTCATGTTGCCAAAGCGGCTCGCAAAATCGTCCTCAGATGCAAACGCGTCCGGGTCGACAAAGTTGAGCAGCGCCCACACCTCGAGCAGGTTGTTTTGTAACGGCGTGCCCGTCAGCAGCACCCGATGGTCGCTGCTGAAGGACTTGAGCTCGTCGACCAGGCGGGACGACCGGTTCTTGAGTCGATGAGCCTCGTCGACGACAATAGCATTCCACTTGATGCGCCGCAGACGGGACGCCTCCTGCAGCACCGTCTCGTAAGTGGTGATGAGCACCTGCCACTTGTACGGGGGGCCCTGCGAGGGCACCTGTCCGGGCACCACCCACTCGTGCTGGTGAATGACGTTACGGCTCTCTGAGTTGCCGTGGTAAACAATCGCGTTGAGCTCCGTCCAGGTATCAATCTCCCGCGCCCAATGGCCGAGCGTCGACAGCGGGGCGAGCACCAAAAACGGACCGCGGATGTTCTGCTCTTCGAACAGGAAGTGCAGCAGCGAAACGGACTGAATGGTCTTGCCGAGCCCCATCTCGTCCGCTAGGATACAGCCGCGCCGCTGGAACCAGCACGAGACCAGCCAGTTGTGGCCTTCAACCTGGTAGGGCCGCAGGACGCCGCCATTCTTGAACGACGGCTGCTCTCGCGGCACAAACGCGTCACGTGACGGCCGCGGTAGCGGCTGCAAATCGGACGCGCTCAGACGCTTGTTGCGCTGCTGGAACTCAGACACTTTGGCGTCATCTTGCACATCCTCCGCGGACTCCCACGTGGACTCGCCATAGGAGAGCGCCGCCCACTTGATGAGATACTTGCGCTTGCCGGCGCGGGTGCTCTTCTCGGCCAGGATCCGGTCGACCGTGATGAAACCTTCCGGGATGAGCTCGTCGTCCACGTCTGCCTCGTCCCGCCGCATAGCCGCGGTCGCCTCTTTGCGGAGGAAGCGCTGGAGCCGGGACTTGCCTTGCGACTGCGCGAGAATGATGGCCTCCACGACCCATTCGCAGTGGATGTAGGAGAGACCCTTCCATTTGACCAGGTACTCGCTGACCACATCCTCACCAGCGGCTTCGGCTTCGGCCAGTGCCATACTCACGCCCGCTTTGCCGCTGGCCGCCAGGCGCGAGCTCGTGGCCTTCATCGCCGACGGCGCTGATACGTTTGCCGCCCCTGCCACCGCCGGCTCCTTGCTTGGCATGTCGGCGTCCACCACCTTAGAATTTCCATCTGCGAGAGCGGCAGGGCCCGCCACAGCCATGTCGCCAGCGATGGCCGTGGCCTCACCGTCCGCGGCGGCACCGGCGGCATTGTTCTCAGCAGCGGCACCCGAAGCAGTCTCCCCAGCCACGACGGCGGCAGCAGTCGGTTGCGCGATGCGCCGGGCCAAAATCTTTTCCATCACCGGCACGGGCTCCTCATCGTCGCTGGCACCGGACGCGGCGCCACTGCCGCCCGCTTGCGCCTCCGCTGCATTGTCCTCGTCGCCAAAAATGTCACCAAGGTCGGCGCCAAGCGACTCGCGCGTGCCACCGTCTTCGCTGAGTGACGACAGCCGGGACTTGCGTGTGCGCTGCGACACCCGCGACGGCGCTGGGGGCGTCGAGCGGCTGCCCCGCCCGCGACCGCGGCCGCGGGCGCTAGCAGCTCCGCCTCTGCCACGGGAGCGCCCCCGCGCAGACGCAGACCCGCGGCGCCGTGTCGACGGCGGCTCATCCTCCTCATCGTCGTCCTCTCCGTCGCCGGCCGAGTCGACCACGCTCGCGGCTCGGCGGCGGGTCGCCGCAGGAGTGACTTTGGACGGTGCTGCGCGCCGCTTGGTAGCAGTCGACACCCGCGAACGGCGAGACGGCGATGGGGACACGGCGAGCGTCTCTGCCTCCGACTCGGATTCTGACGACTCCTCCGTGTCGGCGAGCGAAGACGGCACCGTCGAGGCGGCCGCGTCGCTGATGGCGGGCGACGGGCGGCGGCGCAACTCGAGCCCGTGCTTGCGAATGTCTTCACTCGCATCCCGCCGCACGCTCGGAGTCCGCCGGGTTGCTGGTGGCCGTGGTGGCCTCCCTCCACGGCCCGCCGCGGTAAGACCAGGGGGCTCCTCCTCGTCATCGCTGTCCCCACCCGCCACCACAGGAACGTGAGGCGTGCCAGACCCCTCTGCCGCACTCTCACTCCCGGTCTCGCCGCCGCCGCTCGCGAGTTTAGCGCGAGACGCGCGGGAGCGGCGGGTGCGACTGACAGGACGCGGAGCATCGCTGCCGTCGCCACTGTCGTCACCGACGACACCTTTGCCCTGAGCCGCGCTCGGTGCATGTCGCGCACGGGACCGGGCGGCTGAGGCGGCGGCACGGGTGACTGTTGGCGGGCGCCGGGCAGGGAGCGGCTCATCACTACCATCACCATCGTCCAGGTCCTCGCTGTCGACCTCGTCATCTGCAGCGCTAGCCAGCCCAGCTGTTGCCGCGTCCGAGCCGACCTGGTCCGCATCGTCCGCATCGTCCGCTTCGTCCGCTTCGTCTGCTTCGTCCGCTTCGTCCGCATCGTCCGCATCGTCCGCATCGTCCGCGTCCTCCGCGCCGTCCGCGTCCTCGGCGTCGTCCGCATCCTCCGCGTCGTCCGCAACCTCCATGTCCTCCCCATTGTCGCCGCCTGACTCGTCGTCCCCATCAGCCGGCTCGCTCGTCGTCGCCGGAGGGACCTCTCCGGGTGAGGACGAGCCGCCCAGGCCGCTGTCGTCTTCGGTACCGCTGTGCTCGGCTGCAGCTAAGGCGGCGAGGCGGCTGCGTTTGGCTGGCGGCAAAACGTCATCCTCGTCCTCATCGGTATCGTTGAGGCCGGCGGCGTCCATGGCGCTGGAGGTGCGGCCGGCACGGCCGATACCACCCGGCTCGAGGGGGGCGGCTTCATCGTCACTCTGGGGGTTGCAAGAAGCGGCACCGCGGGTTAACACACAATGCGGTAGTAGCAGTACACGCAGCAGGAGAACCATACGAGCGTCAGAAATTGTTGGATGTCACCTTGCCTACGCAAAAAACGAGAGCCTCGAACAGCTCGCGCACATTCCACATCGCCCGACCAGACCCCACCCCGCGACCAGGTCAAGCCACGTACCTCCTCGGCACGAGAAGCATACCCCGCCTCTGACGCCTCTGCAGGACTGTCGCGAGCCTCGGGAAGTGGCTGCAAGCGCACGCAAGCAATTCGATATTGAGCGCATGGCGGACCCAACGGCAGACAGCAGCAGGAGGCAGAAAAACATACAAAACACAGGTACAAAGAGATATCCACAAAAGAGAGCGGCACCCGTAGACACAATACAAACGTCAGTGACGTGTGCTGGAGGAGCTACAACATGACTGGCAAAACAACGAACCACTCAAGAGATGGCGGCACTTGGGCCACCGCTTCCCACCAGGAGCCCGTCCCCATGGCGCCCACATTGGACGCCGGTCACGTCGTCGCCGTCAACGGCATAGCAAACGTACAGAGTCGGATGTCCGACGACTGCGACGGGGGCTCATCGTCCCAGAAAGGGAACAACGGCGCTAGCAGGGGGGACGACGCCGTCCTTGCCACACCGCCCGTGTCTCGTCACTGGGGCCACGCGCCTAGAGCACACGTAGGCAACCACGGTAACGCCGACACAGCAGGGACGTCTAGTCCCTAGCCCCTGGCTCGGAAGCGTCGCTGCCGACACCCCCGCAGGCCACGAACACCCAGCGTCGGCGCCACGTAGGCACAGAGGAACGGAGGGAAGGAAGGAGGATGCAGCCGCCCAGCGCAGCTGCAAATGATGGAATGATCCGCGATGTGGCAGCGTCGACGACGCCCACAACGGCGGGCGTCGGCGTGAGCGGCAGCAATGCACGTTTAGAACAGCACCAGGTATAGGTGGGACACGACGCGGGGGGGGGCGGGGAGGGAAGTGACCGTCAGCTTCAAATCGGAGACGGGGGATGAAAGCGTCAGCGGTGACAACCAGCACGAGCGGCTCGCAGCGGGCGGGAGCCCACAGACGCGTCACCGCTGGTAGACTGAATGGTTGCGGTATCCGCTGCGCTGGCGACCCCCCAACCGCGCTACATGCCGAGGGGTCCCGCTCGTTTTTGGGGAGGGCGTGGCCGCCAGCCGTGCCGTGGCGCACGAGCCGCGGTGGCCCCTTTTTCCTGTTTTTCGGGCGCGGAAACCGAGGCGCTGCCGCGCAGTCACGTGTGCGGCGGCAGTTTTGACGGCAGACGATGAGTTGCAAATGCCTCTTCCAGTCCCCCTGTCGACAATCCGTTCTGCGAGGAGTGGAACTGAACATCGCTGGCGAACCTGAGGCTGTGGAACCGAAAAATAATTGAAGAGGCCATCCAGCCGCATCGAACTGCCGATACATCTCGCTCCCGTTTGGAAAATCATGCAGTAGCATTTCGTACAGCCAAGCCTGCGTGGAAATCGCCTTCAGAGTTGAACACGAACGAGCCCGATACGGACGACTTTCAGACACAGCCGTCTTCTATCATAGCTCTAGATGCGAGTCACCACGTCACGTCATGCGAAGGACGCTGTATCACTCGAAGTGGAAACAGGCATGAAATGCTACAGTCTTCGGACTTTGTGCTTCGTAGACTTTAATTGTGTTTCTTTAGCTTTTTGTCAGGCATATTTTGTTGCTCACATCCGACCCACATGAAGCCTTGTCAACAGGAGAGACCGAGACATTTAACGGCTGTTACAATTCTGATTAAAAATGAATAAAGAAGTATCTGGGAAGCGGCACCTGGCCAATGAGATTCGCTGCCAGACGAGCCTCATACAACTGGAATACACAATCGTGACATGGCCGGTAGGTTTTCAAGTTCCCATCGGTGGTCAATACCAGCATTCTGGCGTCCTTGTTGCTGGCAGTACACTGTACTTCCGACGGGACAGCGATGAAATCACGGCTGTGTTCCGTCCTGGCGCATGAGATCTGCCTTTGGTTGTGCGGTGTGTGTGCGAGCATTGGTGTCCGTCTGCGCACGATGCTCATTCCCTGAGTACACGTGATGCTTTTTTTTCTCCGGTTCGTCGACGGGGTACGAGTTTCGGACTACGCACGACGGTGCTGTATTCGGTGGCGCACACGCCGCGCTCGCGACCGTGCGGGCGACGTGGGCGGATTGACGCAATGCCTGCCAAGCGAGCATCACGAGCATGACGGCCTTTCCATAGCCATCGAGTAGGCCGCTCCAATGGGCGAGTCGCTGCACGCGCTGCTCGGACCACTGGTAAAACCTCGACGCTCCCGACGCGCTTGGCAGCGACGCCGCCCGAGGAGCCGACCGCCACAAGCTGTCGCCATTGAAGACGACCGTGCCGACCACGTCATATGCCATGGCTGGAGGAGGCAGGTGGGCAGCGATGGCGAGCCCTTACCGCCCGCCCCTAACCCAAACCGGCAGCGGTGGCGGCGGTCGCACCGGGTGGCATCCCTTCGCCGCCGGCGAGCACGTCGCCCTCCTCCACCCGGATAATGGGCGTGCCAACGAGCGCCGAAAATTGGCCGAGGAGAGGATTGCGCTCCTGCACCCCTGTGCATGCGATGCTGGCGTCACCCGCGCCGCAGCAAGTCCATAGTCACCGCCGTCTCGACCGCAACTGCGTCGGCGACGACGCCCGTCAGCAACGTCGGAGTTCTGTCGCCGGCGAGCGCCCGCGCCAAAGGCTCGGGGTGCGCAGCATTCGATATCGACGCCACGCCGCCGGCAGACTGCGGGGCGCCCAGGGCCACACCACCAGAAGGGCGTCGATCTTGACGCCCTCGGACAAGATCGGCAAGAGAGTGGTTCCATACTTTTACGGCGCCAAGCGCCGCAGCGCTGGCCAACACAAGAGACAGGTCAATGAGGTGAGCATCTTAGACGGCGGCGGGGACCTTCTCAGCCTCGGCCTCGGCCGCTGGTGCGGCCGGGGCCTTCTCGAGCTCCTTGGCGGGCTTGGCCTCCTCCTTGGGTTCGGAAGAGATGAGGCCCTTCTCCGTCAGGTAAGTCAGGATGACCCCAGCGCACTCGGCGATCGTCTGCTTGGAGGTGTCCAGCGTGATCTCAGGCGATGGCGGCTTTTCGTAAGGCGCGTCAATGCCCGTAAAGTTCTTGATCTCCCCGCTGCGCGCCTTCTTGTACAGGCCCTTGGGGTCCCGCGACTCGGCCACCTCCAGCGGGCAGTCAACGAACACCTCGATAAAGGGGATGCTGGCGGCCTTGTGAATCTCCCGTGCCATGTCCCGGTCCTCCGTGTACGGGCTGATGAAGGCGGTCGTCACAACGACGCCAATGTCACACATGAGCTTGGCGACCTCAGAGATGCGACGGATGTTTTCCTTGCGATCCGCGGGGGAGAATGTCAAGTTCTTGTTCAGGCCTTGGCGGATGTTGTCACCGTCCAGCCGGTAAGACAGAACCTTCTTGGCAAACAGCTGCTGCTCAAGCTCGACCGACACGGTACTCTTGCCCGACCCAGAGAGGCCGCTCAGCCACACAGTGGCGCCCTTCTGGCCCAGCAGTTTGGCGCGGGCATCACGGGTGACTGCAGGAAACGGAGTAGGTAGTAAACAATAGCGGCCAGCGTGTGAAACAACAACAGAGTGCACAACCACGAAGTAGCGGGGTAGCGCGATAAAATACGAAAAAGGAATGACACAGGGCATGTCAGAGGCAGCACGACACAAACGATTGCACAGGTCGTGATGCACTCGCAACGCTATGGCCAAATGGTCTTCACGTCGGGCCGCTTGTGCGCGAGCGGACCGACAATGTGGGAGGCAGTGGCTCACATGCCTACACATGCTGGCGAGCATCGTCGCATCGCTGCGACTGGGGTCCGATCCATCCGTCGAAACTCAAACAGGAGCAAGCACAGCATCGACGCTGTGATGAACTTACTCAGGCCTTCGTGCCAGACGACGTTGGTCGACATGATGGAAAGGGGGTAGTAAGTACGGGGGGGGCAAGGGCGGGGGGGAGAACGACGGCGGCAGGCAACGAACGGAAGCGGCAACTCGCGGCGCACGTGAGAATCGGAACGGATGTGAGGTGCGCGGCGGGGGCGGAGACTGTCGCTGCGCCGTCCAGTTGGCGACGGCGGCTGGACGAGCACCCGACCCGTCAGTGACTGCGGTGGGTGGGGGGCGCCCGCAGACGCGCCCAGGGGCAGTTGTTTCGTGAGCAAAACAAATGGGCGGTCGTCGCGATCGCCGTGCATCAAGACTGGCGGTGTGCCTTGATGCGGCGCGACGGCACGCCCACGGGCGCAATGGACCGCGACGGCGCCGGAATGGGCCCATTCGGGCGCCGTCGCGGTCCATTGCGGGCCGAGGCTCGCTCTACGATGCCTCGAACTTGGTGTCAGCTGGACCAAACCTTGCCCTCGTGCCAGGTGGTGTTCAAACCTGCTCCACGCTTGGAGGTGGGTATTTACCTGCCTACAGCAATACCTGAAGAAATCCTCAGACGGCAATATGGGTTGTTTCTATGGATTGACATACAATCTGATCGCAGCCTGATGTCATCCGATACCAATATAGGTATTTTATCCTCACAATCCAGTGTAAACATCGGGTATCCAGCACTCACGCCAATGTGTGGCAGCTTCCGCTTCGCCATCCCGCTTCTTCGCTGCCTTTCTGCGACAGACTGCGGCTGGCGGGACGGATGGGGACACTGCCGTGCGTGCAGCTCAACGCAGTGAGCAACTGGGCGGCTTGACGACGCAGGTTGCTGCCTCGTCGTGTTCCAGCCGGGTTCGGTGGCTCGACTGTTGGGCGAGCCGCCGCCTCACGTCAGGTGCCCCTCCGGCCTCGCCAGCCATCGGCCAGCTGGCTCGTGTCCTTCCCCGCCATGACCACCATCTTTGATGGCGTGCTCTTCACCCAATCCCTGCAGGACCTGGTGAAGGGCATCCGCGCGCACCGACGGGACGAGGCCGACTACATCCGCGGGAGAATTGCAGATATCACGGTCGAGTGCCGCTCTTCCGAGCCGCACAAAAAGGCCAATGGCGTCCTCAAGCTCGCTTACGTGCGTTCATCCCGTTCACCTCTGTGGCATATCGATTCTTGTTGTTGTCTCGGGGTTGTTGCGTATGCTTGGGCCTTCTACCCGCCGTGCGTTGATAGTTCCAGACGTCCTCGGTGTTCACCGCCGACGTTGCTGTGTGTCGGTCTTCCGTGCCCTGTGTTCGTTGTCATGATACTGACGCCAGTGCACTGCGCTCAACGCTCTCCTGTTCCCACTTGTGCTTGGGTCTCGGAATGAACCCGATACAGTTGCACATGTTGGGGTACCCCGTTGATTTCGCATCGTTCTACATCTTGGAGGTGATGTCCCGCACGGAGTTCGCATACAAGCGTGTGGGCTACCTGGCTGCCTCGCAGGTTTTCTCTCCGACCACAGACGTACTTCTCCTGACGACCAACCTCTTTAAGAAGGTGCGCTTCTTGTCCTCGTGTTTCTTTTGACTGTGCCTCGTCGGTTACCATTGTACCTTGCAGCGTTTGTATGCATCTTGGCTCGCTCATCGACCCGTCGTTCTGTTTTCGTTCGCTGCGTCCCCTTTCTTGCCTTTGCCAGAGCGTCGTGACTGACGAGCTCTTTTCGTCCCCCGCACTGTCCACGTCCGTGGATATCTGTCGCCTTTGTGGTGGTCCTCCCCAACGCATGCATGCTTCATGGATGACTTTCCCTTTCTGATACAGGACATCACGGCTGGCCGGTTATCCGACTGTTCCCACGCACTGACATGCGTAGCCAAGGTAGCGACGGCCGAGCTGGCAACGGAGCTCGCCCCCGACGTGGTGACGCTACTTGCCTCACCTCGGCCCTACATCCGCAAGAAGGCCACACTCACCCTCTACTCGCTGGTGGCGGCCAGCCCCGACACCCTCCCTGCGGCGACGGTGCGATTGAAAGACCGCCTCGTCGACAGCGACTCGGCGGTCGTCTGCGCAGCCGTAACGGTTGTGGCGCAGCTGGCGGCCAGGTCACCACGGCCGTTCCTTGTACTCGCCCCGCTGCTATACCGTATTCTCACCGAGTCCCACAACAATTGGCTGCTTATCAAGGTCGTCAAGCTGTTTGGCGTGCTGGCGCCGCTGGAGCCGCGGCTGGCGCGCAAGCTGGCTCCTCCACTCACCGCCCTGATGAAGTCAACCAAAGCCAAGAGTCTGTTGTATGAGTGCTGTTCAACGGTGACGCTGGCGCTGCTGGGCGAGGCGCCTCTGGTGGTGCTAACGGCAGACAACCTCGGTCAATTCATCATGGACCCGGACCAAAACCTTAAGTACCTCGGCCTCGCATCAATGCGGCGGCTGGCGGCACGCTTCCCATCAGTGGTGATGCCTCACCGCGGTCTCGTCCTCGACTGCTTGGACGATGCGGACGTGGGCATCCGCTTGCGTGCACTGGACCTGGTCGGCGCCCTCGTCAACCGGGGCACCTTTCGTGAGGTTTCGGACGTGTTGTTGGACCACCTCGAGGCTGTGGCAGCGGTGGCCGGCCGTGCCGCCGTTTCTGGTCTTGCCGGTAGTGGCGGCGGCACGGAGGAAGATGGGGTCATGGGTGGGGGTGCCGGCCGACATGCGCTCACTGCAATCGATACGGACGCACCGTTTCGTGAAGCACTCGCGACCCGGCTGCTCGATGCCGGCGTCTTCATGCGCCCTACCGCACCCCCCGTCACGGCTGGCCGCCCGAGGACAGCGCCGCGCTCCTCCGATGCACTCCCCAGGGCACCGACAGAAGGCGCCGTTGGTCAATCTCCCGTGTCTGGTGCCGCTGCCCCTTCGTCTCTGTCGCCGGTTGTCGAGCCTGCTTCCTCCGCGGGAGTTGAGGCAGCCATGTCGTCCATCTCCCTAGCGGATCCGGCCGAAGACGATGCGGCGAGGAACAGTACAGGTGGCTACCTGCAACTTCTCACCGAGGACGACTTCGAATGGTACGTGTCGGAGGTGCTCGGCGGTGTGGCGCGCTGCTCCCGATGCCTTTCCGCGTCCGTCACGCGACGGGCGGCGGCGCAGCTGGTGGAGCTCCCTGCCCGGGTGCCCGCCGCGCGGCAGTCGTGCGTAGAGCTGGCACTGCAGCTCCTTCGCGCCGACCGGCGGGGTGACCGCGGTGGCGAGGACGGGGCGCCCGCGACCGTGCCGGCGTCTCGCTCCGCTGTGGCAGGCGACAAAGCCGGTGACAGTGGCGCTTCGGGTGAGTCTGCCAGCGCAGACGGTGGCGACGTGGATAGGACCGAGGTTGGTGGCAGCACTGGTTCGGTTGCGGCGGCAGCCGACGACTCGCCAGTCGCGGCGGTCGCGTCGGTCGCCAAGGCGGCAGGCTCGACCGCGACTCGGGCCACTGACGCGTCCCAAGCGTCGCCCTCTCTCCTGGCGGCCGCCGCGTGGTTGATTGGCGAGTACGCTTCGCTGGTGCCGCGGCCGGTGGCAGCCGTTGTCGACGCGCTGCTTGGTGCAGTGCCGACGGGCGGCGGTGCCCGATGCGTGTCGGCCGCCCTCAAGCTGTACGCGTCGGTTGCGACGGGCGACGCGGAGGGGGGCGAAGGCACCGCCGGCGACGCTGCCGCGCTGCACCTGCTGCTGCTGGCGGCTCTCCCGGAGCTTGCCGCCTCGGCGGTCGCCGAAGTGCAAGAGCGGTCGGCTGTGGCCCTGGCCCTGATCACCGCCGTTCCGCCCGGCAGCGCCAACCCGGGGCTTCTGGCGTCCCTTTTCGGCATTCCCCTCCTGCCCGTCGACTCTGGCGCGCAAGCGCGGGCGGTACCGGCGGCGGCCGCCACAGCGGGCGTCGATTTGGCCACGCCACTCCTCGGCTTCGCGGAGCGTGGCCGTCTCATTGCCGACGCTGACGCGGCAGCGACTGTAGATGCGGCGGACCGGGGGTTGGACGGTGGGCGGCTAGCGGGTGGCCGCCGCGGGGCGGGCGAGGGGGGATCGACCCGTGGCGCCGAGACCGCCTCGCTCCTATCGGTTGGCCTTGGTGGCGGCAGCTTGGGGGGTACAACGAGCCGTACTAGTGGTACCAAGCCCCGCCGGCCACGGGGCGAGCGCCACCGCGTCGCCGACGAGGCCGCGACGCTCATTGATGTGCATGGCGACGGCGGAGATGGGGGCGGGCGGCGACGAGCCGCTGCCGCTGCGGCCATCCTCGGAGACGTCGGTTACGACCCGGCAGGCGATGGGGCGACCGCGTCAGCGAGTGGCGCGGCAGCGGCGGGCACCACGGACGACTTGTACGGGGAGTTGGACTTTGGGATTGGGGGGGCGGTCGCCCGCGGCGCGTCGCCGTCGGCATCAACATCATCGACGCGGCCGCCTGGGCGGACGGGCGGTGGCAAGGCGGCTAAGGCGCCGCGTCGGACCAAGACCAAGCCTCGCGCCGCCCCCGCCGCGCCAGCAGACGGCGATGGCGTCGGGCAGCTGGTTGACTTTGACGACTCATCATCTGCGACGACGAAGAAGCCCGTGCGGAAGAAGAAGGTGGCCAAGGGCACCCGTGCCGTCAAAAGTCCGCCGCCCGCCGCAGAGTCGCTGATATAGGTCACTACTTTTTGGTCTACTCTTCAGTCTCGCTGCCCGGAGCTGTGGGCTGCCTTCTTTAAGAACTGATGCACCGGGTATTGCGCCGCCGGACTCATCGGTGCGAGCGTTGGTTTGTGGTTGGCATTGCACGGAGACCGTCGCTGCTTGTTTATCGTCGAAGGGGGTGGGTCGT
>ENA-ORXC01000696-ORXC01000696.1-marine-metagenome-genome-assembly--contig:-NODE-696-length-22505-cov-11.206572_pt1 | contig 22505 bp, 29 predicted proteins | sample MGYA00237865_ERZ511478 | MGnify/ENA metagenome assembly ERZ511478
CGATCTTTATAGTTATGATTTAATTATCTATTTAGTAACTTTAACACACACTTTTATATATAATTATTTTATATTATTTGTGTTAAAAATGAATCATTAGTTTTTACCTTAAAAACTTTACGAAATGTTCAAATGTCGGTTTTTAAATTATTAATTTACGCTTTTAAAAATAGTTTATTTCTTCTATTTTGATAGGTTTTATGTTATAATTAATATAAGGATATTCATACACTTTATTGAGTATAAATTAATATTTACAAATGTACATTATGATTTTAAATAAAATAGAATCGGTTATTTTAAGTAGTAAATATCCATATTTCAAATAACGATAAAAATATAATTATGGAGATGAAAATACATGAAGAAACAAAATAAAAAATCTCTTTTGAATTTAATTGAAAGCGTGTCTAAAAATATTAGAAACAACATCGAAAATACAATGGAACTAGATTCAAAAGTGATAATTAGCAAAGAAGATTTGAACGATATTATTTTTTTAGTGAGATTATGTAGCAACTTGAACGACTCAAATTCAATACCTAAACTTGCTGAAGATTTTGATATAAAATTAGGTACATTAAATGGCTTAATGTCTGGTAAGCGTCTTAGATTCAGAACTAAAACATTAACTGGCTTATTAGACGACATAGAGTTGTTTGCTAATATGAAGTTAACTGATGACGATAATAATTCAGTTGATAACAACTCTGATTCTAACGAATCTCAGTTTAATTAAGTACCATTCGATAGCGTGTAACTTTTATATGTAGGTTACACGCTTATTTTTATGTGTAAATTATAGGTGTAAGTTTAACTAACTTACTATAAGTCTTACATGTAACGTTACATAGTGTAAGTGCTATAAATACCGTTAAATAGCGGCTTTATATGGTTTGTAAGATGTAAGTGTAGAGGGGCAGGGGTAAATAAAAAAAGTACCTATTAATCAAAATAGATACTTTTGCTCAGTTTAAATTTCATCTAATTTTCTTTGATATATTCTCTCTAAATCTCTATTCATCGCATCGTCTGGATAGTAAGCGAATCTTACTCGTTCACGTCCACCAAATTCACTTTTAGTTATTGCTAAACCTTGTTGAGCTGAACCTATTTTCGTTGCATAATACTTTTCTTCTAATTCTTCACTACGTTCGCCTAATACCATGTTTTCTGCTGCACTTGTTTCAGCTCGCAATGACACTTTTAAACCGCAGTTATCTCTTAAATCTGAGCTTATAGCTTCAGCAGATGGTTTTTGAGTTGCTAAGCAAACCATTCCACCATATGCACGTGAAATCCTTACACTATTTTCAACCGTCGCTTGTATTTTTCGAATCAACTGTTTATCATCATTATCCTTACCTTTTTCACTAAAGAAAACTTGGCACTCATCTATCAATAACATTTTTAAAATAGGTCTTTTTTCAACAGGTATATTCCAAAAATTGGTCACACCATATTTTTCTTCAAAATCTTCCGCACGTTCTGCAACTTCTTCATCAAATTTAGTCACTACTTCTAATATTTCATCATAATTTCTTTTACCGCCTGACGATTTAAATTTATGAACATCTGCCAACCCATATTTTTTAAATCTATCAAGCTCGGTAGGTGCTGTTTTACCATCAATAATCGTTAAATCGATTGCATCTTGATTCAACATAGCCATCAACATTACTAAGAACGATGCTGACTTACCTGAACCTGCAACGCCTCCGACTAAAAACCCTCCGTTATCTTTAAATGGTACTGCAAATTTTTCTCCCGTCTCTTTCATAGCTGTATAGAATTTCATCGACTCTATATCAAATTCAATCTCATCAACAGAATTGACTTTCCAAACGTTATCAAGTGGGTCTGGTCTTTTCTCATCTCTGAACAGAACAGTCAATTTAGGAGTGAGATTATAGATATAATTATCTATCGCAAGCTCCAATGTTTTTGCAGATGGTTCTACGCTACATACTTGCTCAGAATCAAACAACACTTCTTTCATGTCATTGCATTGGTCTTTTAACTTTTTATGAGTCATACCATTTGGTGGTTCTAAAACTGAGAATATATATCCTTCGTTCAATCGATAAGCAATGGCTGAACAACCTTGAATGAATGGGTCAATTGCATTCTCATCACCCATCATTTGCTTTTTAAATAATGTTATTCTGTCATCATTTTGACTCCAAAGACCCATGCGTATCGCTACTTCAGACCCTAATTCTGCCATTTCTTCTAATTTGCGTTCCCATTTTTCAGTCGCTTTTTTATAAAACGGATTCTTTTCACCCATCAAATATTCTTTTATCAACATACCACTCGACGTAACAGTCGGATATTTGAACAATCGTATCGTCTCGTTCTTACGTTGCAATCCTGCTAATAATTCATCTTTTGTCTTCATTACCATTAAAATTCCTCCTATATTTCCAGAATATTCTGAATTATATTGTTAAATAAACGCTTCTTCTTCATCTGTTTCATATTCATCTCTCATATGTTTGTTATTATCATCTTTCGCTTTTGCACTTTTAATTTGTTTAATAGCATCTGTACCTTTTAAACCAAGTAAAAAGTAAGGTGTTATACCACATCCGACAAATAAAATAATTAATCCTAAAACTAAGTTAACGCCTGCACTTTGCAACTGAATAACATTCATCACGCCTGCTAATCCTACAAGTGTCATCAGACCACCAAAAAGGAGTCCAATGACAAACGATATGATAGCAAGTCCTATTTTTATTATCTTCATGATTTAACCTTCTTTCTTTTTACCAGTCCACCCCTCAAACCAGGCAACTGCTGTGTCGATATTCGTTTCTAGTTTTCTAGCATTCAAATCTAAGCTATCTAACTCACTTTCACTCAAATCATCTGTATTCAATATATCTATACATTCATTTAAAGCCGATTTAATTGGTTCAACATAATATCCTGCTGTATATGATGCACTATTAATTTTTATATTACCTTTAAACTCATCTATTTTTGACAATAATTCTTGTGCTTTATTTTGATTAACACTATAGTCATCATCGTCATTTAAATTACTTTCTATATTTATTTTGAGTGTTGTCATGCTTTGTATAACTGTTGTTATACTTTCTCCAATTGTGCCCGAAAAATCAGAATTATAATTTTCTACTTTACCTTTTTTTTCTTCTAAATCATTCAGTTTCGTCTTCATATCATTTTTGACTTCATCATAGTCACTAGGTCTTGACGTTAAGATTGATATAGCCGAATCCGCAACTTTATCAACAGTATTTTTAACCGAATTTAAATCACCACTTAAATCTTGCTCTTTAGCACTCAAAGGTTCTTCTAGCTTTTCTTCAATAACATCTATTTCTGATTGTATATCTTCAATTTCTTTTGCGTTCCCACTTATAGAAATCGCTTTTAGTTGATATTGTTCTAACTTTTGGCTTTCATCCAGTACAAACTTTTTAATATTTAATGATAGTTCTGAACCATTTTCAGATATATATTTCATCACATCTTTATTTGCCATCTATTCATCACTACTTTCTATTTCAGTGATTGCAAAATCTATTTTTTTATATTCTATATCAACTGTAAGTAATCCTATTTCTTCACTCATCTTATTTTCTGCTGTATTATCCAAAATATCTTCAATGATTTCATCTGTTAATTCATTTTCTATTAAATTATCAATTTCAAATTCTTCTATACCCATAGAAACCATTTCTTCTACGATTTGATTCACAATAATCGGCTTGTTGTAATTTATATGATAGTCATGTTCGTCATCAGATTTTAACTCTAATTTTTCTATACTTATAAATTTTTCTTCACCGTGTTCATTGAACATCTGCAAATAAAATTCATGAAATTGATTTGTTGGTTCTTCTACTTCAAAGTTTCTAGCACTCATTTGAAATGTTACATCTTTTATACTCAAATCAATTGTAATGAGCCCAATATTTTCGTCTGTTTCGTTTTTAATTGTCTCATCTACAATGCTTTGCACAATATTTTCGGTCATATAGTCGTTAATTAACTTTCTCAGAACAGTATTCTTTCTACTATCTTTTTCTAATCGATTCATAATCGTATCAATAATTTCACTTTTACTATTTTTTAAGTCATTTTCTTTTAATTCAACCTCATCAAATTCATAAGTTTGATGACTACCATCTCTTCTTATAATATTTACTTTGAATTCATGAATTTGATATATATCATTTTCATCTTCATATTGGAATTCTTCATTTTGTTTATCGTCGTCTAGTGATTTTGCTTTTTTTAAGCGTTCTATTGCTTGTTTTGTTTGTGCTTTAAGTTTTTCTCGTTGTATCTCTCGTTCTTTAACACTATTTTCAAATTCAAGTTCTTTACTAATATCTTTGACTCTAACTTCTGTTACAATATCGCCACCTTCATCATTTTCTGTAGCTTCAGTTTCTCTAGTATTCATAACCATCTGACTTTTTAATCTTTTACCATCTAAAATAATTTTAACTTTGTTATACCTAGCCAACTCTTTTAAATTCTCTAATTGTTCATCATTAGAAATATCGAAATAAGCCTCCGTTGTATCAAAATGTTCATTATAATCATCAACACTAATTGTTAGCTGAGTTACATCACTAGAATCGACAAATTTTATATAATCTAATGATTCAGCCAATTCTTTTAATTTATCTTCTTTCTGTTTACGAGTATTAACTCGTTTAATCGTTGTTGTCGTCATCGCTTTTTGATTATTTACCTTTTCACGTGTACGATTTAGTTTTTCTTCTTCTTTCGATATTTCTTTTTTTAATTTATCAATCACAACTTGCTGTTTCTTAATAATCGTTTCGTTTTTATCTACTTTATTTTCAAGTTCTAAATGTTTCTCGAATTCTTCGCCATTCATAGTCTTAAATGTTTGTTTATCAAAACCAAGTGCTTTAAGTTCTTCTTTCAAATCATCATTAAATTCGATAAATAGTTGCTCATCGTTTAAATATCGATGTATAATAAGTTTTGTCATATATTCGATTAAATAACTGACAGAAACGTTGCTATAGTAAGTAGCGACGTTTTTTTTCATTAAATTAAGCGCTTCTTTGATGTCTGAATCAATTGTCAGTGTCATTTTTGCTTTTTTACTCATTGTCTACACCTCTCATTAAATTTTCTAATTCTTTCTTCAAATCTGATAAACTAGGTTCTTTTTTAGTCTTTCTTTTTGTTTTACGTTTAGACACGTATTTAGGTATTTCAAACACTTCAATCCAACTCACAATTTTATCGTTTGAACCATATTTTTTAATCGATTCAACACTAAATATGCGCTTATCATCTAAATTAAAGTAATTGTATACTTGGTCAAACACTGCTTTGATAACATTATCAATGTCGGGTTTTACAATCATAGGTACATCCCAAAAATCCTCGTTATTGCATCTGAAAATTAAATCTTGATGTATTTTATAGCCAATATTAATATCATCATTGCGTAACTTTTGACGTATCAATTTTATTTCTTCTTCACTAAACAAATTTTCTATTTCCGTCGGCACATCTTTAGCAAATTTTTGATATGTCTCACTATGTGAAACCCCACCATTTTTAAAAACGCGAGGACGACTCGCACTAATTGGTCTGATATCTAATTCAAATGCGATTTCATCTATCTTATTCATCGTCCTCATCATCTTCTTTATCTGATTTTTTGCGAGCTTCGTTGACACGTTGCATTTCTAATCTAACAACCGAATCTAAAATGTCGCTCGCACTTTTAAAACCTAATTCTTTCGCTTTCTCATCAGCGTCATCTCTTATTTCTTTATCTACTAAAATTCGTTCTTTTTCACGTTTAGGTAATGGTTTTACGTCATTATCATACTCACCTTTTGCAATTTTATATAAATAGTAATTAGTGATACTTGAATTACTTTTTGCGACAGGCGATTCTATAACATTCATCAATCTTTTTAATCGTCTTGTTGTCGTGTAATTAATGGATAGCATTGTTCTTTTCTTAGCCATTTTCAAAATCTCCTTTTAATTTTGTTAGTCACGGTCATTATCTTGTCTTGTTTGATACTTACGACGTTTGCGTTGTTGACGCTCACGCTCTCTCATCTCGTGTTTGGCTTGCACGTTTTCACGATGATTTTGTTTGATACTATTTAACATTCTACCATCTACTACTCTTAAGACGAGAATCATAATGAACATTGAAATGACAATAATAATAAAGTCACTCATTTTCATATCTGTTTTTTCGAAAAATGTTAACGGAAATTGCAATAACATTGCCCAAAATAGTGTTCTGTTGTAGTCACGTTCTAAGAATAATCTTTCTCCTGCATTCGTTTCAGCAACGAATTGGTCTGAATTAAGCAATGTCTTTTCTTTACCAAATAACATGAACCATGTAATTACGATTCCGATTTCTGATACAGCTAATTTTGGTATAAATGGCATACCTGACTTATCAATATCCGATGAAAACATCGAATTTAATCCACTCATCACAAGCGTTGTGATACTGACTAACACTAAAATTTTACCAACCGGCAAATCAATGGGATATAAGTAGTTAGCTACTAAAATGCCAATAATTGCGAGTGATAACACCCAACCACCTGGCATCCCGAAGCTCATGAAAATCGATAACAATGCCATCACGATAAACGCTATCAACATATTCAACGTATTTCTCTTTTTGTACTGTTCAACGTTTTGTATCATATATGTTCGTCTCAATTCGTCATTCGATTGAAACTGAAACATGTGTTTTAAATCATGAAACATTCAACATCCCTCCTTTAATATCTTGTGTCGTCAAGATGATGGATATCGTTTCACTTCTGACGTCACTTGTTCTAATCTTCTTGTACTGTTCTCTAAGTCATAAGCTAAATTCGATACATCTTCTAATCGTTGCGCACTCTTTTCTAATTCATTTGCTTTTGACAACGAATCTTCTAATTTAAATGAAACTGAATCTATTTTATCTACAACGTCATTCATTTCAGACATTCGTTCGACGTTATCTTGTAGCATGAACGTTTCTTCTTCAATGCGACCAAATAACTCTTCTAAATCTTCAACAATGTTTGCTTTCAACATTGCTTCTACATCTTCAACTGTTTCTACTTCTTCTCGAGTTAATTCGTGTAAGTCCTTTTTATAAATCTTTCTTGCTAATTTATTTGAAATTGTTTTGTTCTTAGTAATCATAAAAACTCTCTCCATTCCGTAATTAATTTCTTATCTATACATATCTTCCATCATTTCAACATTTCTTCTTATTTCTAAATTCGCTTTTTCTAATCTTTCGATATTACTTACTAATTCTATATTTTGTTGTTTTAATGATTCTTCATTATTTTTCCCGACTTCTCGTTGTTGCATAGATGTCGTCATACCTACGTCTTCTAATAAACCAGCATTATATCTAATTTCATCTGATGTTCTTTGCATCTCTTTTAATTGCTCTTGCGTTAAATTTTCTTCTGTGAATCCTTCTTCTTTTAAATCTTCAACAATATCATTTGCTAACCATGCTATATCTTCTTCTTCAACTTCAAGATTCACTTCTACAAATCCTATAATGTATTTTTTAAGCATTTCCTCATCAATGACTATTCTCATTTTTTATTCATCCTTTCTTAAAACTCTTTTGTTTGTGCAAATGTATCTGCTGTAAATCCTTTACTTTCTAATGCTTCAACTACTTCATCATCCAACCAATCAACGTCATTATTCATCACTCGTTTTGCAAATTGTTGATTAATCAATCGTTGTAGTTGAGATTTTGATTTGATATTCACTTTACTTCTGTCAACGTGCTTGATACATTCATCTAACACATCTTCAATTTGAATGGTCGATGTTCTTGATACGACTTTGATGTTTTCATCTTTGATACTCATTAATACAACCCTCTTTCTAATGCTTTATTGTTTCGCTCATTTTCAAGTGATTGTATATATTTTGCTTTTATATCTCGATATTTCGTATTACCAACTGTTTCAAATGCTTTTTGATGTTCAATGCCATCTAAATGAGATAAAAATTCAACATCTGCAATTTGATTCAACATTTGATTTAACGATGTAAAACCTAATTCTTCTGATTTTACTTTCGCTTTCTCCCAAATGTCATAATCGACATTTACTTTTCTACTATTTCTTGTATCGATTGGTTTGATAAAATCATAGTCGCCTTCGACTACTTTATTCAAAATGTGATTATTTAAGTTTTCAAGTGTATCTCCAACCGTATACTCGTGTTTTCTTTTAATTTTTAGTAATTTTTCTTTAGATTCTGGCGTTATTTTCAATACTCCTTTTTTTTCCATAAACAACGGCGAGTCAAGTCTCTTTAACCTACCGTTCACACCTCCTGATTTAGTCAGAAGCATTATCACCACCACCTGGGTCGGCTTCCTCGAATGTTTTTTGGAGGCTATTATCAACATCTTTGTCGTCTTTGAGCGATTGATTATTTTTGTCTTGCGCTTTAACCACTTCTTCTAAATCGTTGTTTAGAATCTTATGCACTGCAAAGTTTTCATCTCTCAAATCTTCAATTTCTTGATGTTGAATACTTAAACCAACTAACATCAATCCAGCTACTAACCCTTGCGATATTATACTTCTGACTTTGAATTTTTATCTTTGTTCAATTTAATCAGTCCTTTCTTTTATTAAAGAAGGTCTGATATGTATTTATTCTAAACCACATATAACATAAAGTACATATCTGTTACCTTCTTAAACATATTTAAAATGAGGCTTATGCCTTTTTATAATTTCTGATTTTCGGTTGTGTTTCTTCGATGATTTCTTTCATACGTTTTGAATCAATTTCTTTAGCCATTAATTCTTGCTTTGCGCGTTGTTGTTCAATAATTCGTGCTCTTAATTTCAAACTACGTGTTTGATGCTTACTCTCACGCATAATCAAGTAGTAAAATTTCTTGTCGAGTCGGTCTAAGTATTGCTTTTCTGCTTGTTCAAAATCTCGATGTGTCTGCCACTCACTAATGATTTCAACAGGTATTTGTGTTATTTTCGCAATTGCTTTTGGCTCGAGTGCACTTACTTTTGCAACGTACGTGAATTCGTGTTTTTGCGACATTGGTTCATTTGTTAAACTATTGTGTTTGTAACTTTGTGCCATTTTTTAATTCACTCCTTTTTTTAGTTTTGTTTTAAGGTTATGTTATTATACTTTTTATTATTTGTTATAAGGTAATTATTTATTACCTTTAAATATATTATAATAGCATTCTGAATAAAAAGCAACTTAAAAGACTGTATTTATTCAAAATGCGCTAATCTCTTGCTAAATCTAATTTTACAACATGCAAACCAGGGTTTTCGTATCCATTTTTTTGATAGTAAAATACTTGAATTGACTTAATAAATAGCAAAGTCAAATGATGATGCTGTTTTCTATCTTTCACACTACTTCTCTCAACAATCAAATCAGTCAAATCTTTAAATACTTTAGGTTCATCAACATGTTTATGATAATGGATGTTTTTAGGCGTTGCGTGAGGGTCTATAACCGCATCAAAATGTTCATAGGTATAATTTGTCACGTCATCGATAAACGGCTCGTATGACGCTAATTCATCTTCTCTGACGTTGATTCTGACTTGCTTCTTAACAATATTTCTAATTTCATTTTTAGTGAGTTGTAACATGATATACACCTCCTTTCTATTTTTTACTGATTAATATGAATAAAAGGCTTCACTTCCTAAAATGAAACTATTATCAATTTCACCTTTTAAATCATCAACTGAGGATAATGTTTGTAATTGACCTAAACTCATATCTATAGGCCATCCGAGTAATTTAAACTCTACATTATAATTTGTCATTGTTGCTTCAAAAATATCTACTGTAGCAGAAGAATTTCCTTTGATTAACTTGCTTTCATTATCAATTAATCTATTAGCTAATGTACTTGAATTTCGAATTAATCTTGCAATATCATCAAAAACGTCACCAGCTTTTTTGCCTGTTGATGTCGTTAATTGTTGCTCTCCAAAATTTAATGTTTCATGATATTTCAATTTGTGAACAATCATTTTATCAACAGCTATAGTACCATCAATTGATGCTTCTTCAACCTTCTCTTCATATTGCGTTTCATAATTTGAATTTTGATTTTTATCTTTGTCTTGTATTCCAAAGACTCTTTTAAACTCGCTTTTGAAATAAAGATAACAAAAGTAAGCTACGATGATTACGACTATCCAACAGATTATATAAGTTAACATTATTATTCCCCTCTACCATTTTTTCTCTATTATCCTGCAAATAATTATATTTTTAAAGTGATTATTTAAATCTATATTGAACGCCTATTTTTTAATTGCTAGACTATTGTTTATAACTATTTATTTTAAAATTTATTTTATGGAGGATAATCATGAAAAAGGTTGTAGTTTTAGTATCATTTTTAACAATATTATTAGTTGCTTGTTCTAATAGTCCTACTAAAAAAGCAGAAGGTAAATGGCAAAATGAAAACGGTGACATTATCACAATCAAAGATGAATCTTTAAAAGTAACAAATGACGGTATGACTATTGAAGGTTCTATTAAAGATGATGGCAACCATAAAGATTTAGCGAAAATTAATTTGAATGGCGAAAAAGGTTACATAAAAGTGGGCAAAAAAGCGATTTATGCTATCAACGAACCAGATGAAAAGCCAGATGCTAAAGATAAATTTGAGAAAATTAATTAATAATATATTTTTACTTTACTATCAAGTTAAACTGATTTTCTCTACTTAACTAAAATTTTAAATTATTATTTTTTTTTAAAAATACTCTATGTTAAAATGAAAGCGCAATACACAAAAAAAATTAGGGGGCAACATATTATGAAAACAACTAAAATTTTAGGTGCAACTACACTAGCAGGGGCTTTGTTATTCACTGGAGTAAGCTCGCACGATGCGAATGCAGCTGAAAATTTATCTAAATCTCAAGCAGAAGATAGCGTAAAAAACTTCGTAAGTAATAACAATGATTATCAAACAAATGGTGATACTAAATTTATAAGTACTAAAGATGAATGGTCTGATAGTCCTATCGATAATTCATACAATATTGCTTTCGGTGAAGAGCGAAATCAATCACCATCTTTCTTATATGTGAAAAAAGACACTGGTGACATTTACGATCATGATGGTAATTTAGTTCAAAAAGGTTCAGTTAATTCTGAAGATACTACTCAAAACAGCAATCAATCTTCACAAGCTACTGATAACACTGTAAATACTCAAAATAATGAACAACAAACTCAAGCTACTGACAACAATGTAGCTACTCAAAACAATCAACAACAACCAACTCAATCAGAAGCTAAAGCATTACCAGAAACTGGTGAAACTGCAAACACTGGTTTAGTAACTTCTATCGCTACATTATTATTAGCTGTTGGTTCAGCATTAACTTTCAAACGTTTTTCTAAAAACAACAAATAATAATTGGCTTGAAGAGTACAAAGTTTAACTTTGTGCTCTTTTTTTATATTTTTAAGTCACTTAAATCGGGGGTCTCAAAAATACCAAATGGTTCAGCCATTTTTGGTAGTACATACCAATCTCCATATTGACTAATTTTTTCAGTTTCCCAATTATCCGATATTGGCACATTATCAGTCATTAAAGGTATTTGATAACCTGCTTTTTTACTCATATTTTTTAAATCTAATTGTTTTGATTTAGCTGATTCAAAATCAATCACTAATCTTTTTCTATCATCGATATTTTCAAATTTTAATTCTGATTGTGGTTTTAAACGATACTCAGCTGGTAAGTGACGACGTACAAGTACTCTAGCATCTTTTAAATAACGTTCATCAATATTACGCGCATTCTCACTCATCACACCATTTTTTAATTCGTATACATAGACTTTACATGCATCAAAATCTACTTTGATACTGTCATTCGTAAGATTATTTGATTCAAATGTATGTTTTAAATCATTCGTTAGTTTCTGTGCATCGCTTTCGATAAGTTTCATCAACTGCATTCATCTCAATTTCATAATAGCTATGTGCGTCATTTAAGCATTTAAATGTAATAAATTGCTTAACTTCATAAAACTTTTCAATAAAATCATCAATACTTTCCAAATTATAATGATGTATTGTGTTCAACTCATTTATTGTTTGCTCAATATCACTATCATGTTTCTTCAAAATGCTTAGAAAATAGTTAAATTCTTCGCTTTTTACTGCTTTTACGAATTTTTATTTGATGATTAAGCGCTGATATATCTAACGTAATACTTCATTTTGACGTTTAGCGTAAAGTTAGATATAAAAAATAACCCCTATCTTGCTACCAACAAGTTAGGGGTTTTGCATTATTTAACTCTATATAACATGAGTAACCAACTCACGTTGTAGTACGTTGATATAAACTAACTATTCGTTATTATAGTACCACAAAATCGTGAATTTAAACAACTATCTATACTTCATTTCACTCTTCATAATCTCTTCAAAAAGTACTGTTAATGATTTATATCCCATTTCATTCGCCTTTTTTCTTGCTTCATCTAATTTATCTTTATATCCATTAACAAATATCTTTTCAGAATCACTTATAATCAAATCATCATACTCACTATTGATTATTTTCTCACAAATATTATTAATCATCGCAACACGTGTACCAACGTTTTGCTGTTGCTCATATTTTTCTAAAAGGTTTTTATTTAATAAAAGTTTACTTCTCTTCATTAAAATGGCTCCTTCATAGATTTTTTTAAAATACTTGTCCAAATTGTTTCTAATTCTTCATAAGACATTGGGGGATTACAATTTTCTGCTGTTGCAATAGCAACATATCTAGCCATTTGTAATGTAATAACTTCACGCTTTACTTGATTCATCAACCTGCCTATATGGCTTGCCATTTTCATATTACGTTCACCTTCGCCAAAACCATTGAACAAATCATTTAATATTTGATTCATAGGATGATGTATTTGTTCATTACTTAAATCTCTTATACTACCAAACTTTGATGATATCGGTTTAAAATTACTTGTTTTCACATTATCACTTTGTGCATCTTTAAATAATTTTATTGCCCATTGTGGCGCATCTTTTATATCTGTATCACTATCTTCTTTAATTTTATATATACCATCAATTCGATTACAACCAGGCGCTGGTATATATTTATTTTTACCAGTTAGTAAATCAACACCAGGCATAGCTTTAACTTTAGGTTTTTCTGTATTTTCGGTATCTTTAGGTATTTTAAAATATATATGCATTCCGCCACTTGGTGTCATTACTGTCATAGTATTCTTCATATCATCTAAAATTTCATCAATGTTATCTTGCTTACGAATCCAATTATTAAACGTTTTAATACCATTTTCACTTTTTTTATGTATATCTAAATCTATAATTATCAATTCATCCAATACTAAACCAACATTTTCATTTCTTTGGTCTTTATACGATATGATAGGCTGACAACTTTCATCTCTATCCACCCATTTTTTGACAGGAGTCATCGTATAGCCACCTTTTTCTTTTTTGCTAGCAAATAATTCTATTGTTTTAGTATAAAGTCTATAATCCATCTCACTACCCTCTCTTTTTTAACCCAAGTATATCAGTTTTAAATATTAATGGTAAATCATTTTTGCCCATACTTTTTGTATTTGCTACCAAAATGTACCAAATACAAAAAAATTTGTACCAAATTAAGGATTTTTGTACCAAAATAAAAGGCATTTTATACCAAACCGACAAAAGTATACCAAGCTAAAAAATTATAAAACCCTATAATATCAATGTTTATAAATAATTAATTTTAATATTTGGTACATTGGAAGACTTTTTATAAAAAAAGCTAACGCACGAGTAAATAAAAACATTTTAATTTTGTTGGTTATTTATAACTTAATATATACTATGTGTTAGCTAAAATTTTTGAAAGTGTACCAAATACCAAATATTAAAAAATATACCTATAAAAACACTGATATTAAAAGGATTTTGATGATTCGACTTTGGTACACTTTTTTTGATTTGGTAAAAACGCCTCCTCTCATGGTACAAATTTCATTTTTTTTTTATAAAAAAACTCTTTCATGGTACAAATTTTTCAAAGTAAAAGCCATTCTTAAAATTAAGAATGGCTTTTACTACTTTAGTATTCAATGAATTTATTAAAGTTTTTTTTGTCGTTAATAGAAGTATCATTTGAATAACGAGCGAAATGGTCTGAAACGCTATTATTAATAGCAAAAGGTAACTTACTAAAATCATTAGTTTTGATTTTTTCTCTTGTATTATCATTACTAAGTACAGATTTTAGGAATGCGTTTTTTTGTTTTTTAGCGATATCATTCAAATCTGATTCAGAAACAGCAGTATCATAAACTTCTGAATTGGGTAGTATTGCTATCATTGTACTTCTTTTTCGTGATACTAATGAAAGAGATAGCGTTTTGTTAGAGACTTCAATAGTCTGTTTATAAAAATCGTTGAGAAGTTGATTTCTTTCTTCACAAAAACTTTTGAATTTGACATGTATGTCATTTAAAAACTTTGGATTATTAAGATTATTATAGTAATTTTCGAAAAGAACACCTTGAATGTATATCGTTTTGTTAATAGCGTCTAAACTAGAATGGTCTAATCTTTTAATTTGATATACACCTTTTCTAATTTTAACTAATGCTTTTTTGAAATTAGACTTATTTCTAATTGTTTTAACATCTTGACCTTTTGCAAAGTTTTCTAAACGATACAATTCGTATAAATGGTCAATATGAATGAACAATGGTTCATCAATTGCATTTTGTATTCTTTTTTTGATGAACATTTGTACATCATCTTCTTGGCTAATTAAGTCTAAAGCATCATTTTTTACTGATTTTGGTATTTCTTGAGTTAAATTAACGTTATCTAAAATCCATTTGATGCAGGCTGATTGAAATTCAGGCTTTTTAATTAAGGTTTTATTTATAAATGCTAAATCATGTCTACCATCTAATCCGTTATATCCATTTTCAAGTTGAAATGCGAGTAGTCGTCGTTCAGTACCACCCGATTCATCTAAGAATGTCGGTTCGTAGTTAGATGCGAAAACCATCTCAGCCGTTGGTTTAAATGAAACATAACTCTTATTCTTTTCGTTAGCATCAATAGGCTCTTTTGTAGTTATTTTTTTTATATTTTCAGTTTCAATTTTGTGACGTCCATCTGTAGCTTCGTCAATTAAGACAAGTCGCTTATCTTTAACATTAACGAGACCGAATGATTCTTTACTACTAAAGTCTTTTGGTTGCAAAGAAACAGTGCTTTGAGCACCAATTATGTTGTACATCAAATTCATATATGTCGACTTACCTGACTTCGACGCGTTGTAAAAGTATAAGAAAGTATCATTTACAATTTCTGGGTCTTCGAACGGTAAAAGAATTTTTAATGTATATTGCATGATTAGGTTAGCACGTGCCTTTGCTTCGTCTTTATCATGTTCAAATCCTCTTAAACCTAACGCACCAAAAATATAATCAGGTGTGACAGGTTCTTTAACTTTGTTATCATCGAAAACTGTTTTTGCTTGAGGATTATAATTTAGATTTAATCGATAATTTGTAGCATAATCAAACATCAATTGTTGTCGAGTTAGCTCATTTTTATGAATGAATTGGTAATTAATAGAACCATCATCGTTATATGTTAAATCAATCAAACCATTTTTGAAGAATAAACAGTTTTTCTTGAACGTAAATACGCTAACTTTGTCAGAAGATTGAATCATCGTAATCAGCGCATCATATCCTTGATTTACGTCGTTTTCGTTTAAGCGCAAACTTGGAATAATTTTAGCGAGAATACTGCGATAAACATTGATACCTTTTTCCCAAGTAAAATCCTCTTTTTGAAAGTACAAATCATCATTGTTAATACCAGCGATGATTTCTTTATCTGTAGTCACATAGCTTTCAACATCTTCTTCTAATTTGATGCCAAAATTCATGAATTTTGAAATAAATTCATTAGCCATTCCAATTGTTGGAGCTTTCATAAATGATGAATCTTCTAAAGCATCTACAGTTTCGAAACTTAATTTTTCAATTTTGTTGATAATAGAATTGATATCACGTTGAATTTGCTCGCCCTTTTTCTCGATATCTTTATTATCTTCACTATCTTCAGCGCTTAAACTCGATAATTGGTTTTGTTTGAATTGAATTTGTCTTTCTAATGAGATTAATTTTTTTTCAAAATCTCGTACTGCATTTTGTTTTTTACGAACCATTATGTTCATACGACCAACGATGTTTTCAGGTATATCTGAAACAACATCGAACATCTTATCGCGTATACCATTTAGATGGTATATGTCTCTTAAGTCGAATATAGATTCGCTTTGGTTGAACCTAACAGCTTTTCGATTTAACAAGATTAAATGAATATACATCCTTAAAATTGCTTTGTTGTATTTTGACATTTCGCGCATATTCAGATTTTTTTCAAAAGAAAATTGTTCACTATCAGTTAAGAAAGATGTGTCTTTTGGATTAGTTAATACAACACCAAATTTTGATTTGATTTTATTGAGGAATTCAATAATTGTATTAGGATTTGCTTTTTCATCACTATTGATTTCAATAATTTGTCTAAACTCTACTTCTAATTCTTTAAGTGATTCTGAATCTGATAAATAAAAGCGATTATCTGATTCGAATTTATCTTTTTCAGCTTCCACTTCAGGAAATGGGATGTTTTTATTTTCAGCTTTTTTTAATTTTTCTTCGTTTGGCTTAATTTCATTAATTGATTTTACCATTCTTACAACCTCGTTTCGTAAATGTGATTTACTCAACAAGTCGAATGAATAACGATTATTTGATAGTGTGTTATTAAGTTGACACACCTTTACCCTACCTATATAATATAGGTATAAATAGTTGTTAAACGACTGCTATCGTTTGAACAACGTGATATAATGAATATATCAAATGACAAATAAATCGTGTATTCTGTTTAGAGTTTTTCGACTTCGTCGAGTATTAGAGACCTGTGTCCGCAGGTCTATTTTTTTTGCTATTTTTTAATTGAGTCATTAGCAAACGACCTCTTTTTCTTGCGCTTTTGCTTCTTCTAGTGTGCCAAAATACTCGTTTGCTACTTTTTCTGCGTTGTCTAATATTTCTATAATAGTGTCTTTTTTGAAACCGTCATATTCTCTGTTGAAAAATAATCTGCTTGTTGATGTATGTGTAGCAGATAAAATTTTAGCTAAGTCTTTTACTTGTGTTCTATCATTGTTTTTAGTTAAAAAAGCAATGAAAACTGAACCTAGCTGATAAAAAGTATCTTTTTCATTATCATCTAATACGATTGTTTTTCTATTGTTTGTTGAATCTTTGATGATTTTTTTGCAATCATTAATTTGATTTTGCAAAATTAAACGTTTGTAATGGTTATTCTTATCCATTTCTTCTTACCTACCTTTCTTTCTGATTTTATTGTTAATAATATAATAGCACACCAAACAAAAATAAGCAATTTTAAAAGTCTAAAGAAAGATGGATAATAAGTCATTATGTTGACAGACCTTAACCCTACTTTTCTTCAACCATATCAACGTTTTAGCCAATTTGACCTATAATGATAAGTAAAACTATTAAACGTGATAAGTTATTGTGATGACGTTATAACTAATTGATTTGGTAGCACTAAAACACAACTAAGCATAAAATTTTAACAGTTGAGCAAAACAATATTGCTTATCTGCATTCAATAATATAAAATCGTGTAGAGAAGTTGATGAATGAGTTATGTGTAGTTACCTAACCTCGACATTCATCGCTTCTCTTTTTTTGTATAGATAAATCAGAATGACAACTATTGATTTACATTATAAATGTTTAATTATAGATAAAACGTGTTATAATAAAATGTAACGAGATATCAAAAAATATACTGTATGCACCAATCCCCTCACTACCGCTAATAGTGAGGGGATTTTTTGGTGTGGCTACTTAATGTCGCCTAATTGTTTTTGTCGTTGCGATGTCGTAGCCAGTGTGTAAACAAAGCAACGAGACAACCACTGATGACTGTGGTCATGATGTGTACGAGTATATCAAACATAGCTGTATGCACCTCCTCTCTGCGTCGTATTAGACGCCTAGAGAGAATAGGCGACTTCATTATTATATCATTTTATATACAGCCTCTAAATGTAATTTCATGGTCAATTGCACTCTCTATTTTATATTGTTTGGAATTTAACATTTAATTGATTATTTAATTAAGATACAATTATAAATGCAAAATAAAATTGAGGAGTGTAAAAATGAAAAAGTTGTTAATGGTCACGTTTAGTGCTGGTTTGTTATTATCTGCATGTAGTTTTGGTAGTGATGCGTCTAATAAGAAAGAAGTAAAATTTGGAGACTTAATGAATAATGGTAAGAAAGTTAGCTTTATATTAAAGAATAAAGATGAAGAATCAACGCCCGATAAAGATAATCCAATCGTTGCATACATATTTACAAATGATGGTAAATCGACGACTTATGACGCTCACAGTGGAAAGTATGATTTGGGAGATATGAAAGATAAATCTCAAGATGAAATTTTAAAGATAGCGAAAAAGGAGGATAAAGAAAGTATAAAAAAACAAAGGAAAGAATATTTAGGCGATGCAAGAAATGATAAAGATGTACAAAAAACAAATTATGAAGAAAGTATAAAATTACGTGGCAAAGATTCGTCGATGACTAAACAAGAAAAAAGAATGCTTGAAAGTGATGAAAAAATATATGATGATTTGAAAAATCTGAAGTATACAGAACCTAAAGAACGAAAATTAAAAATTGGTGTTGTTGAAGATGGTACAGGTAATGATACTGAAAAAGAGAGATTCTATGCGTTTCCAAGGTATATTGATGCAGATTCATATGAATTTGTTAAAGATGCTAAAGAAATAAATAAAGTTATGATGTATGAAATGGATGGAACTCATAAAAATATAACGGTTTATGATGATAAATATGCGTATTTAAGTAGCAGTGATACAGGTAACGATAGATATTATCTAGCGACTAAAGTTGGTAAAAAATCAGAAAAAAGTGCTTTAGATAAACCTGATAGTAAGAATGTTAAAGTTGAAAAAGAAGATTAATAAGTAAATGTATTTATAATACCACCTCCCCCTCTTTCATAATTACTTTGAAGGGGGGGTGAAACAGATTAAAGTACTAGCGGAACTTTTTGTCATTACAATATTCAAAAAAATCTTCTGCTTTATCTAATAAATTGATTTGACGTAAGGTATCATCCAATTTTCGACTGTGTTTTGGGGGAGTTTCAATATTAGTTAATAATGTACAATATCTTGCTACTGTCATTTGAATATCTTTTATTTTTTCTCTTATTTCAGTTTCGTCAGTGCTGTTATCAGAGGCAAACAAGTTTTCAAAATTTTTCGGGAAATTTTCAGAAATTATTATTGCATTATCGATTGATAATAATAATGCTGATGTGTAAGTAATACCCTTAGCTGTTAAGTTTTCATGATGAGACTCAAGCAATATTGAAAGTTCTTTCCTGTAGTTTTTTAAATCGATTAATGTAATGGGACTTGATATATATTCGATAGCTACATTGATTAATTTTATATTTGGTTTGTTTAAGTTATATTTATTTTCGTCAAATTGAGAATTTTTTAAAAGATTTTCTAAAAATCTTTTTTGTTTTATTAAATTTTTTCTTTCGTTTCGAAGATAAATATAAAATATCATACAAGTTGATTTGTTTGTTCTTTTAGGTTTGAAAACGGTGTTATACAAAGTATTATATATAGATAAAATGAGTGCTACCAGTGATATTATTACTGCAGTTGTAGATGCATTAGCCATTGACCACCATGGTTTGTCAGTCTTATTTGCAGTTTCTAGAATTAAGTTTAATATATCCATTAGTTAATACCTAAAAGTTGGCTGAATAAATCTTTTTTTATTTAATAATTTGAGAAAAAGGTAGTTAGTCATTTTGGTAATCTCCTTCATTTTAAGTCGATTTGGATTTAGTTGTTTATTGATGCGTATTATAAACTTTTTTAGAGGCGACATGTAACTCGTTTATTTCATTTATATAGGTTTAAGAAAAAAAGTTTATTAGAATTTTTTTTGGAAACTATTTATATGCATTTCGGTTGTTCTTATTGTTTCTATTAGCATTTTTATAGTTGAATCCTTTTTTGATTTATCGTTTTTATAATTTTTTAGTTCGAATAATATATTGCAAGATAATAATATTTCGATATTTTTTATCAGTGTATTTATTTCTTCAATTCGGTTATTTAATTTGGTGATACCTTCTTGAGTAAGTGAATTATAATGTGATTGTAACAATGAACTTAGAGTTTTTTTGTAGCTAGCTAAGGATTTATGAAATGGAGGGGATGCATAGTAGTCATCAATTTCACCTTCATTTATAATTGTACTTTTTAAATTATTTATCAAATCATGTATAAGGACAATATTTTTTCCTACTTGTAAATATTTTTTTCTTTGGTCTTCATCTTTTTGAATCATTGAAATATCTAAGTTTTGCTCATAATATGAAAGAAAAGAGGAATAATCTTCAAGTAATGGTGATGTTATTAACTCATTATTAATTGAAGTTAAAAAATTGTTAAAAAGTAGTAATTCTTCTCTTTCTTTATAAGTTGTTAAGTGAATCATTAGTAAGGTTTTATCGTTTAATGATTCACTTTCTTTTTTTGGTTTAAAAACAGTATTACTTATTGTTATTACTAAAGTTATAAGTGTTAAAAGAGAAGTAAGAGCGGTAACTAAATAATTATATATCCAATCAAATAAAGAATAATTAGTAGTTGTTAATATTAGATATAATACATTCATCGTCTATCACCAAACAATTTACTGAAGAATCCCCTTTCTTTTTTGTTTCCATCATTTATATCTGTTTTATTTTGTTGACTATATGCTGTTTCTGAACGAGTTTCTTGATTTTTATTTTCTTCGTCTTTTTCAGTTTCAATTTGGTTCAATGTTGTTTCTAATTCTTCTACTTTTTTATTGCTTTGTAATGCTAATAATTGTTGATTTTTAAGTAATTCTGAATATTGATTAATTTGTGAATCTTTCATTTCTAATTGATTATCTTTTGTTTCGAGTTGTTGTCGTAAATATTTTATTTCTTCATTTAAAGATTGAATGAATTCTTGATTATTAGTCGTAGTTTTATCATTATTTTTAGAAGATGATTTTTGTTTGCGTTCGCTAATTTTTTTAGTAATGATTTCTTCAAGCTCGTCGTCAATGTAATTTACTCCATCAATTTTTGTAAAATTCATATTTTCTGGTACATTATTATAAATTGTTGGACGACTCACACCTAATTTCTCTGCCAGTTTATTAATCGTCATCATATTTTCAGTCATATTATGTCTCTCCTTTTAATGTAAGTTTTTTTAGCTTACTATAAAACTTACTGTAAATTTTACAGTTGTTCATCATTTTAGTAAAGTGTAAATCCTCCTCCCCCACCCTTTTAAACTTATACTTTATAATATCCTAAAAAACCTATTTAAAGGCATTTATAGCACTTACACTATGTAAACTTACATGTAAGACTTATAGTAAGGTTGTTAGACTTACACCCATAATTTACACATAAAAATAAGCGTGTAACCTACATATAAAAGTTACACACTGTTGAATGATACTTACTTAAATTGAGATTCGTCAGAATCAGAATTGTTATCAACTGAATTATTATCTTCATCAGTTAACTTCATGTTAGCAAACAGCTCGATGTCGTCTAATAAGCCAGTTAATGTTTTGGTTCTGAATCTAAGACGCTTGCCAGACATTAAGCCATTTAATGTACCTAATTTTATATCAAAGTCTTCAGCAAGTTTAGGTATTGAATTTGAGTCGTTCAAGTTACTACATAATCTCACTAAGAAAATAATATCGTTCAAATCTTCTTTGCTAATTATCACTTTTGAATCGAGTTCCATCGTATTGTCGATGTTGTTTCTAATATTTTTAGACACGCTTTCAATTAAATTAAAAAGAGATTTTTTGTTTTGTTTCTTCATGTATTACCATCTCCATAATTATATATTTGTCATTATTTGAAATATGAATTTTTATTAATTTGAATAACCGCTTCAATTTCATCAAAAAATATTCATGTATTTTTAAAAACATGAAATTGGGAATGATAAAATATATAAATTCTCTTATATTAATTATATCATAAAACTTTATAAAAAGTAAGGAAATAATCATTCTAAAAGGATAAAAAAACTTCAAACAAAATAAGGAAAACCAATTCAAAAACAAAAATTAGATATTCTAAAATATTTGTGTTTACAAAAACAGTAATCGTTTTTATCTATTAATTATATAAAAAAATAATATTTAAAGATAGGTATTTAAGCTATGTAAGTTGTAATAAAAAGATATCTATAAATAT
>ENA-ORXC01000697-ORXC01000697.1-marine-metagenome-genome-assembly--contig:-NODE-697-length-22463-cov-14.843697_pt1 | contig 22463 bp, 28 predicted proteins | sample MGYA00237865_ERZ511478 | MGnify/ENA metagenome assembly ERZ511478
CGGGCCGGCAGGGCGCGCCCGTCGCGGACCCGACGCATGGCCGCCGCACGTGCGCCGTCGGGTGGGTGGCGGTCGGGTCGGGGGTGGTCGCTGCCGCAGGCGTGCCGCCGGCTGGCGGCGGCGGGCGGCGGCGGCGGGCGGGTGGAATTCGAGGCCCGCAACGGCGCAGCCGAGCAGCGGGCAGCAGCCCGGCGGGGTGCTCCAGCCGACCGGGCAGCAGCCCGGTGGGGTGCAGCAGCCGAGCGGGTGGACGCTTGGCGCAGCGGGCTGGGTGCCGACCGGCGGGGAGTCGGGCGGTGCGCAACTGGGCGGCGCGCCGATAGGCGTCGCGCTGCTGGGCGGCGCGCAACTGGGCGGCGTGCAGCTGGCCGGCGCGCAGATGGGCGACGCGCAGCTGGGCGTCATGCCTGTGCGGCCGGCCGAGGGGGTGCGGCCCGAAGAGGCTGGGGCGACCGAGGCGGGGGTGGGGGCGCTGTTGGCGGCGGCAACGCCGTCGGCGGCGACCGACTTGAACCCGTCGGCGGCGACGGACTCGACGCCGTCGACGGCGACCGACTCGACGCCGGCCGGGTGGAAGGTGGTGGGCGGGGCGCGGATGGATGCGGACGGCTCTGAGACGTTGCGGCTGACGCCCACCGGCCTGGCGCCGGCCGGTTCGACGCCGTCGGCCTTGACGCCGACGATGGACACGGCGGCGCTGACCGGTGCGGCACCGTCGGGGGCGACGGCGAGCGGCATCAAGCCGTCGGACGTGATGCCGACGGACGCGGCGCAGTTGGGCACCACGCCGACGGGCGCGGCGCCGTCGCGCTTGACGCCGAGCGGCTGGACGGCGGTCGGCTACAAGCCGACGACCGACTCGACGACTTCCGGCGTGACGCCGTCGGGCGTGACGCCGTCGGGCGCGACGCCGTTGGGCGTGACGCCGTCGGGCGTGACGCCGTCGGGCGTGACGCCGTCGGGTGTGACGCCGTCGGGCGGGGAACCGTGTTTTTTCACCGACTGGGGGCCGCCTCGCTGGGCCGTTGCGTGTGTGTGTTGTGTGGCGAGGCGGTCGGGCATGGGCGCAAGCGCGCGCACCTGCTCGTGTGTGCGCGTGTGGCGGTGGGGGGGGCTGCGCAGCCGGCAGCAAACGAGGAGGACGGGGAGGAGGCGTAGGCAGTCGAATGGGACGTGGTGGTGGCGTCCACGAGTTTTCAAGTGCTGTATCTAGGGCTGATGCGGTGCACGCCGAGCGGCAGACCGACTAGCCACAGTGGAATGTTGTGCCGTGCGCGCAGTGAGCAACAGCAGTGCTCTTCGTGTACAAAAGCAGGGTACTGCAGGCGCTATTGAGCATCGTCATTTGGCGCACTACACGATCTACTCTGCAGGCACGCGCACCCTGTGCACATCCTACTCAACATTCAACAAAAACTGCAGCGGCAGCCGCCTCAGTCCAAGGCCATTGTGTTTATGGCCGTACGTTTGGCGGCAACCTGGGCCAACCGCGGGGCGCCGCGGCCAGCTGCCTGACTCAACGACTCGCCGCGCAGAGCGTGCGCCACGACGTGTGCGGCCGCGGCCCACAGTGCTTGGCACTGAAGCGACGTCGGTGGCACGCCCGGCAACGATGCTGCGGCTTGACGGCACCGGCAAGGCCACCCAAGGGATCATGTCCGTGAGCGCAGAGCGCATTCGGGAACGTCACTCGCTGCTTTGCAGCTCAGTGCCACGAGAGGACGGCCGTGGAACCGGTCTGAGAACTTGTTTGAGGACAAAAGAAGTTTAGAACGAACTGCTTGTAAATACAAAACAAAACTTGTTCGCATTTATTTCAGAATTCATTTAAATATATCCCGCACGATCTTCAATCGATCCGATCTCCTGTGCTCACTCGCAAATACGCATCAAATCGTGGTCGATCGACAAAGAAGCATCCCTTTTGCACCCTGGGGCATGAAAGCCCCACACATGGCAACAGTTTACCGCACCATGAGCATGCTGATCTCAGTTCTAAGCAACGTGCAGGCTTCCACTGCGGCAAAATGCCAATGCCCCATCAAGGTCAATGTCGTCATGAGGTCGCCGTGGTGCCGCTATGGCACATGTTTGGCAAGCGAAATGGCGGCACCAGTCAACACGAGCACTTCAGTGTTGAGTTTTGAATCTCGTAGGTCTCTTGTCTGCGGAGCGCACTCTCGTGGCGCGTCACAGTCATTCATGCGCAGCTCTCTCTTCCAAGCTTGCTCTGGGACTCCCTCATCCCCAGTGTCGAAGTCGAATCATTCCCACGTCCATTATTGCAGTGCGCAATTGCCCAATGGCCTGTCGGTTCCTATCGGCCAGGTTCTCCAAGAGAAGGCACTGACTTTGCCTTTTGTTGGTCGATCGTCGACACGCTTTCCAGATGACACAATACCCCAGCGCGATGTTCAATTTTCTCTGCATGCACCGGTCCGCCAGACTCCCTTCCTGGCAGACACCAGCGTGTGACGGCCTCCGCACCTCAGAAAGAGCTCATGCTGATTCGCTGAGAAGTGATCTGCAATGTGACGGCCGTGAGCCCGCCAGCTCTGCCCTGCATTGTTGACGTCGTCGCGGTCGTCAACGTCTCCGACGCGGCCGTCGTGACCTCCTTCCCAACCGTCATCATCTTCGCGTCATGTGTGAGCCGGCCTGCTCCATTCCGCTCGTCACCGTGGGCGCCATTTCCGCTCTCGCCATCTTGATTGGCGCCATCCTTGCCGACTCAACGTCCGTCCAGGCCACCTCCATTGCGTATCCTCGTCGCCGGCGCAATCATGTGATCCATCCGCGTCCCGGCCGATACCCCGGCTGCGGTGCCCCGCATCACTCTCTCTTTTCCGCCGGGTTCCCTGCGTTATTTCCTCATCTCGCGAGGCGGTCATGTTCTACATTCTTGTCGTGGCGTACCAGCCAGCCTGTTAAGGCTCCCAAGAGGCCGCGACAGGGCTCCGCGAAGCTTTAGCCGCTGATGCGTGACGCTGCTGACCCTACACTCTCTGCGCTTTCTTCCCGTTGCGCCTGCAGTCCCAGCTGCCATGTCGGTGGCCTTGGTGATTGGCGAGGTCGGGATGGTGCCGTGCCGGCTTCTTGCATCCTGTAACGACGGCGGCATCACCGCACCGGCGACATCGACCATGCGATCTGTGTTTGAAAGCAGGGGCTGGTGCTGCGGAGATCATGAGATGGGGCGGCCGGGGCAGCGTCTCTGTGGGTGACGGCCACAGTCGGTTCGGCTGTCGCCGAAGCCGCCGCCCGAAACGCGCCACGACTCTTATCCTTCGCTATGTATAAAGGAAGTTCTCTGTTCGTTTTCTGTTGCACAGATTCAAGCTAGCTAGTCTGCCACATTGCCTCCCCCCCTCGGCTCCATGCCGCTTCTGTGTCATATCGCCCCAGAGCCGCCTTGACCATGAAAACCGCGTTGCAGAGGTCTCAAGACGTGTGCTCCCCATTCACCGGTGGACTGCACAGCCAGCAGCTCGGTGGAATATGATTTATCTGTGGGCGTGCCTTTGTTGAGACATAGAGGTATGTCTCAAAGAAGTTCCTGCAGGACCGCAAGCACTCCTTGCCGTGCATCCCTGTTCCCAACCGCTCCCACCCGGTCGTCCGTCGCTTCCCAGCTCTTGGACGCGCGCCATGCGTGCGTGCGCTGGTCAGACTCTGCCGGCCCCGTAAACGCATGTGTCCTTCCTTTCATCTCGCCTGCTTCTTTCTCGTGAGGGGTCACCGTACGAGCGTGCGCTCCACCCAAGGCGGTCCAATGGCTTCGGATGAAACTTCATCTGCCCTGAGAGCAGAGTTGTCCATGTGAGGAGAGTGTCACCGCTGAGTAGCCCAGAGACGCTCGAAACATCTGATTGCGTCGGCCGCTGCGTCGCGGCGAAAACAGACGACACATGCCGCCCCGCTTCGCGCACGCTCATGCCTTTTCCTGCACAAAGGAAACATTGTCGACAGAGAAAAGCGCACCACGACAGAGCCTCGGACACGATATAGCACGCAATGCTCTTGCATAGGCCCTAGTGACAGCGCAATGTGACATCCAACTCATCAATACACGCAATCCGGGTGGCATGCGCAAAACTCGACGAGGAGCGCAGACAAGAAGCAGGTTTATTAATCGCAGCAGATCGTTGAGGACACGAAATTGCGCCTAGAACGCGTCCTCCACAACCACACATGTAACTGTATGAGCCGCGCGCTGCACTGCGGCACAGGGACCCTGGAAAGAAAGCCCAGACTATTCATGAACCACTCACGGTCACTCATGGTGCGGAAGAACAAAACATAGCATCCGGCAGCAGACAACAAGTTAGAAAGTGGGTCCTGAAAACGATAAGCAAACCTCAGTAAAGCGGCACAGAAACACTAGCGACGCCAATGAGAACGATGGTACCCAATGAACGCACCGCCATCTGCGGATCGATGCATGGCGCAACAATCTCCAAACGAGAGCAATGTCGATCGTCCGACCTTCATCATGAGGCCCGTACTGTGGCGGGGAGGAAGAGCGAGGTCAGAGACGACGCAATGGTACCGAGCATCACGACGTGACCGACGACGACGGCAAGCACACCAGAACAAAGAGGATGACCGCGACGACGGTGGTGACACTAGTGGGACGATCACATGGTCGACCACAACCGAGCACAACAACCATCCAGGGACACCCCCCCTCTGGAATGAGCAGAAAGCACGACTATCGAGACCGTCATCGCACTCAGAATGGCCTTGGGCTACCCCCCCCCACTCCGAGACCTCCTGGATGGGGTCGATCTCGCGTGATTCGACCAGCCAGCCGCGAAGAGTGGGCCACTTTTTCAATTTTTGTGCCTGTTGAGTCCCGCTTTGGCCGACCGGTCGATCGCAGCAGTCGACATCTGTGGTTTCCGCGAAGCCAGTGTCCGAATATGACTGCGGCAGGAGTGACCCAACTCATAGGAAGGCCTCCGTGGCGCAAAAGTACACAATGTGCCCGACGTGGACTTCCATTTGCAGAACTTGAATGACTTCGAGTTGCCATAGACAACGTCGGTCGCTGAAAGGACCTCTCGGGCGGCTGCAGGCCTCGGCTCTGTGCATCTGTGCGCCAGACGATGGCTCTGTGTACGCCACGCTTCCAGGTATGCCACTCCTGACTGCGAAGAGATTGCATTTGCGTGCCCCAGAACGATGGCCGGGCTTCTGCCAGACGCCACATGTCGGGTGGGTGCATGTCGCTCACGTCGCCCGCCACGGCAGGTGTTTCGTGAGAAGTCGCTGCTGTACGCTCGCCCGCGACGACATGAAACACAGTGCGGCTAGCAATTGACGCAAAATGCAATCGTGACATAGTGTGTGATGTAATTGCGGTGGGAGGGAGGCCAATGGTAGCACAAAGGGAGTATCAGAAGATAATTTGGGCACACCAGGTAAGCGCACGATGCCATTATCCTTGTGTGGTGGTGGATGAGATGCGAGCGCGCTTTGACAGCAATGGCAGGGCCGTAGTACAGCGCCACGGCGAAGCTGATGATACCTTGACGTCGATGGACGGTCGAAGGCAGCACAGCCGGCCATCGCGTGTCGTGACAAACAGAACAGCGCCCATAAATGACGCGGAAGAGATAACACCAAGCACGGCCGAGACGCGCGGTCGAGTCGCTGACGATCGACCAGATTTGAGAACAAAATGTTTTTCAAGATGATCGAAGCGATAGCCCTGGACTGCCTGATCCAATTGGAGCACAATTGGTACAGGTTCCGCATACTTGTGTCTGTGGCGTGCCGAACGGTGCGGCCAATGTGATGTACTTCATGTCTCTAAAGAGCCAAGGCTTGAGTAGTGACCATTCCAGATCAGTCAACACCCCTTCAGTCGGCAACCGATCTCTGACGACTCGTTTGCTCGCAGCCGTGAGTACGGTGGCTTGTCGTCATCCCGTCGGCCCGATCCTCTGGCCCTACGTTGCTGTTCACCATTTACCATGCCCACGACACCTGCGTTGCCGGCAGTGCCGTCGTTGTCACGGTCTGAGGACGTTGAAGAACTTTTTGCCGCTGTGTTGATGATGGAGCTCAAGGAATTCCTGATCTACTCGGGGAGGAGCCTCGTCATCCCCTCTGCCATTTCGGTCGCACGCGCTCTCAATGCGGACGCTGTTAACGCTGCGGCGCCGACAGAGGTCTACGTCCGGATCGCGCGTTCACCAGACCAGCGCGCCCGACAGGTGCGCGGCGATTGCGAGCGCCCTGTACAAGGAGGAGGTGCCGTGGACGGCGGAACCAGGCAAGCGCCAACACGGACGGCGCGCAGCGCCACGACGTGGGGCGTGGCGCTACCTCGACGCACGGGAGGGGTGCTGCAGCCTCTTCCCATCGAGGATGTCGTCGCCATGCTGAACGAGCACGCCATTGTCACCCCAAGCCAGGTGGCGAGTTCACCGCCCCCGTCGCCGCCGTTCTTTTTCGCATCGCTGCAGCGGACTGTGAGCTCGGGTGCAACCGACGGTGTCTCTGCCAATCGTACGACGTCTTCTGAGGTGCTCTCTCAGCCTCAAGTTGCTTTCTTACGGGCCATCCACGAGCACGTCCGCGGGATAACGGACAAGCTTGCATCCCGCTTCATTTTGCTCAAGGGCATTACGCTCGTCATGGCTCCTGACGCGGAAACCGTCAAGACGGCTGCATTGGCGCAGATCTACGTGCGACGGATGGTGCAAGTTGGTGTTCCTGGTCTGGGACTGATTGAGCCTCTCACATGGGCACTGGGCGACCCGGACAACATGATTCCTTCGACCCTACCTCCCCCCAGGATTGTCTTCCAAGAGTGCGAGTGGCGGTCGATGGCGCGGTCGCAGACTTCTACGTCCGTTCAACAATAGACTGCGGCGCGAGCAAGAATTGTCGTCCCCGCGCTGAGCTGGGCTTATATCTCTGGTGTCTATTAGTTCCTCACATTCCCCTTCTCGCCCGGCGCCACCTGACGGCGCCCGCGACACAACAGCCGAGCGAACCAAAGCAGTGGCTTTTCGCCTTCCCGCCCCCGAGTTCTCCCGTGCGGACACCGTCACGTCCCCGCCACACTCAGTGGGCGTTTTGGTCGCGGCGGCTCCGCGCCTCAGCAGCGGTGGAGGAAGCAGCGCTCACCGCCTGCAGCGTCGTCGCTGACCTGCGTGCAACCGCCGGGGTGCGCAGCGGCGACAACTGCCACTTGCCGCCACGTGGTGGTGGCGTCCCCGGTCGGCAGCGCCAGCCCTTACCTTGCCGACAAAAGCAGTGGCACCTCTGTCCAACCGCTCACGGGCGGCACGTGGCCCCCCACCCCCCCCCCCCGCCGCCCACCCCCGCACTACCCGCCGCGCGTTGGCAACCGTAATTTGGTCGGCAGCAACCCCAACGGCAATCGCGAGCCGCGGACCCGCCGCCGCCGTCGGTCAAGGCGGCGGCCGTCGCCCACAGCGTCCGCGCCGGTGCCGCTCGCTCCACGAGCGTGCGGTGGCGGCCGCCGCGCTGGCGACTCCCACTACGTTTATGTAGCCGCCGACAGTGGGGGCCCGACCTTGCCTCATCGGCTCGCGGCCGACGCCGCCGGCCGCGCCGAGCGACTCGTCGTGCTCGAGCGGTCGCGGCGGCCGCCGCCCCGGCGGTGCGACGTCGCCGACCCGGCCGCCGACGGCGCCGAGCACCGGTCCGGGCGCTCACTCGCCGCCGCCGCCGCCCCCGCCGCCACGAGCACAGCGAGAACCCGCCCACCGGGCACGCCGCCGCGGACGACGGCTCAGCCAGACGACCATTCCGCCCGCCGACCGCCCGCCGCCGTGCCGATAAACCGCACAGAGAAGGCGTTCTGGGCGGCCATGTTGGCTCAATTAGCGGCCAAGACGCCTGCGGCGCCTCAGCGGCGCGCCGTTACCGCGGCGGTGGCAAGGTAGACGCCCGAGACGGCGGCGCCGTAGGCGGCGTGGGCCGACAGCGCCGCTGGCCCCGCCGTTGCCGTCACGTACGCTTCCGTCACCCCATTGGCGGCGAGGAATACCGAGTAGACGAGGGAGCGGCCCCGTCGGCCGTAGATTGGAGATGGGAGGAAAAGTGGGAGAGGGATGTGATCAGCCGAGAAGAGACGGAAAGGAGAATGGGGCACGACGACACCAAGTGCGCCGTTTGTGGCGGCCGCGGCCGGCTCCGCTGGCAGTTCCCGACGTGCTTCTGATTAGAAAAGAAGGCAACATTTTCCAACTGAAGACGCGCTCGCGGAACTTTTCTGGACTTGGCATCCTGCATTGGATTCACCCGACCACAAGTGTGCCGTGGAGCCGGGTGCGGCTCGTCGCAATAGCGCCCAAAGCATGGCCAAGAGGGTGTCGGCGTCCCGCTGCTGCCTCTGCGGGACAAACAAATCCACAGTCTCTGAAACGTTTTGTGACAGGGTACTTTACTTTTCGATAAGCGCGCTCCAGAAGATCTTAACGACTGGTCCCGTTGGAACTTTCACACTGACGACCAGTTTCGCGGTCAGCGGGACGCAACGAAGACCACTCCGACGGCGGCGGCGGCAGCGCCGTCGCCGGCGGCGACGGCGTGGCGGCCATGGCGGGGGGCGGTGGCGATGAAGCGGGACGATTGGGGGCGCGGCGGCGAGGAAGCAGCAGCGGCGGCGGGGCGGCGGCGAGGGCGCCGCCCGGCACCGCCTGGCGGTGGTGGTGCGCGAAGACGCGCCCGGGGGGCCGCGAACGCCGCCCGGCGGAGATACGGTCGGGCCCGTCGCGGCAGCCACGGAGGGACCACCGACGCCGGCCGCCCGCTGCCACGCCACCCGACCGGCGTGGCGACCGTTCACTCTGCCACCACCGACGCCGCACCGTGGCGGCAGCGGCGGCCACTGTGGCCGTGAAGACGGAGGCGACACGACCGGGACCACGGCGGCGCCTGGCGCCGCCGCCGCGGCGACCCCGCAGCTACTGCCCGCTTGCTGGGGCGGCGCCGCGGTGGGCAACCGCGGCAGACTTGCGCCGCCGGTGGTGGCGCCGCCGCGGGCCTTGGCCGCCCCGCTCGCCACCCCCGACGTGCCTCAGCCGCCGCCCCTGGTCGCCGCTGCGCCGGCACCACCGCGGGCTGGCGCCCCCCCGATGCCCCGGGCGGGGGCACGTGTGGGGGTGGCGCCCCCCGCCGCCGCCGCACGACCAATGTCGCCCGCCGCCGCGCCGCCGGCCACCGCCGCCGTCGGCCCGCCGTCCCCGCCCGATGCGCCGCGCGCCACGGCGCGGGCCGACGCGCTCCGACGGCGGCCGCTGCCAACCCCCGACGCCGGCGGCGGCGGACGCGTGGCGGGTCCCCCTCCCCCCCTACCGGCCGACGCCGCGACCGCTGCGCCCGCCGACCATGACGCTGCCGCCCTGTCCGGCGGCGGCCGACCGCACTTAGGCCCCGAGTCGGCCTGGCCACTGCCGTTGTCCGCGCCGGCGCCGCCCCGACCGCGGAGCGCGTCTGCCGCTGCCGCGCACGCCGCTGCGGACGCCACGGCGCCGCCGTTTGCCGCCGCCGGCGCCGGTCCGCCGCCTCCGCGCCAGTCGTCGCCGGCGGTGCCGCGCCCCCCCCTCCCGTGCGCGCCTCCTCTTTCTTCGCGCGCCGGGGGGGTGTGGGGGGCGTAACGGACGCCCTCGCCGCCGCCACGCCCGTCTTTGCCGCGTCGCCACCTGCTGGGCCCGCCCGCCGCGCCGCCGCCGCCGTTCCCGGCGGCGACGGGCCGCAACCGTGCCGCGCCGCGACGGCGACGCCCCCCCCCCCCCCCCCCCCCCCCCCCCCCCGGGGGGCCCCCCGGGGGGGGGGGGGGGGGGGCCCCCCCCCCCGCCCCCCCCCCCCCCCCCCCCCCCCCCGGCCCCCCCCCCCCCCCCCCCGCTGGCGCCCTCATTGGCGCCGCGCGCGGAGGAGGGGGGGAGGACGCCCCGCCCGGCTACGCCGTCGCCCCGCCCGCCGCGGTCGCGTCACCGCCCGCCCCGCCCGGCCGCCGCGCCGCCGACAACTCGCCCGGCGGCTGGCCGCCGCGCCAGCGCGCCGCCCCCGCCCCACCGGCGCCGACCGCCGCCGCGTGGCCGCGTCGACCGCCGCACTCGTCGCCCGCCGGGGCGCACGCCATGTTCGACGCCATGGCGCCGCCTGTCGCCTCCGCCGGCGCCTGTGCCACGCCCCCAGGCCCGGCGGCGACGGCGGTGACCCCCCCCTCCGCCCTCGCACGCGCCTTCTCGGCCGGCGCTCGTTCGGGGAAGCGGGGGAGGGCGCGCCGCCCGCGGGCGCCGCCGCCGCGTCCGCCGCCGTCGCGCCGCCGTCGCTGCCAACCGCCCTGCCGCGGCGCGATGGTGGCGGCAGCGGGCTGTTGCGGAAATTCGCCGCCGCCTCCTCGCCGCCGACGCGTGCCGATCCGCTGCTGCCGTCTGCCGGCGTCGCCGCCGCGCCGCTGCCGCCCTCCGCCGCCCCGCCGCCGTCGCCCGCCGCCGCCGCCTCGCCTCCAGCCGCAGCGCGGAGGCAAAGCGCGCCGCGACCGCCCGCCGCAGCAGCACAACGGGCGGGGAAGAAGGGGAGGGGCGCGCCACAGACGGCGCCGACGCAGCGCTGGTCGCCGGCGGCAGTGGGGGAAGAGCGGAGGGCGCAGACTGCGACGCCTGGTCGTCGGTATCCGACGCCAGCGCCGGCCGCAGGGGGGTGGGCGTCAACGTCGGCGCAGGCAGGGAGAGGGGGGGCGGGGCGGGCGATGCCGCCGCCGCGGCGGGCGTGGCGGCTGTCTGGTGCCCGACCGGGCCGCCGGACTTGCCTGCGGGACGCCGGGGGCGCCGATGGCCGTTCCTCGGCGGCGGAAAGATCTAGCTGGATCTTTCCAGCACGCCCAGTTGCGAGCGGACATGTGCGTTTTCATCGAATTTTCATGGTCTTTATTGCCGCATGAATCATCCATTGGAGAATGTGCCACTGTCAAACGATGGAACGACAGTGCATTGGTCAACCACACAAGTCCAGCAAGTTACTTCATGAAAAGGGCCTTTGAAACTTTTCTTTGTTTGAAACAGTCAGCTTCCAATCGGCACCTCGCACGAGAGCCCACTCAGAGGGCACTATTGACAAGTGGAAAGCCTCGTTTTTGTATGGAACTTGAAGCGAGGAACGGAATGGTCTGCAATTAGTCGGCCTTTTCAAAGCTCTCCTCACCCTCTGATGGATCATGCAACGACACCAAGTCAACTGACGCACAAGACCCCACTGTTTCTCCATGTTGATGAACGGAACTCGCCTATAAAGGAGAACCAGGCGATAGCGTTGTTACGGAGCAGGTCGGCTCGCGGAGCCAGGACTGTTGTTCCCTTTTCTGCTCGATCCCCACTCTTGCACAAACAGGCAACAACGTTCCTGTCCTATCTTCCCTCCCTCCTGTATGACCCCCCACCTCAGAATGATTCTGAGGCCACTCCCCTCGACGTACCACATACATCTGCCTAGATTTCGCCGACACCCCGCTTGCACTCATCGCCCACGCCTCAACGTCTCTGCACCCCGCCGAGACACAAGACAGATGATTTGACAGAGAAAGCCATAGGAAACATGTGAACACCAACCGGGACGGCATCAGAGGGCAAAGAAGGACCACGGCACCAGAGGGAGGGAGAATGAACACAACAACAAAGGGGGGGCAATGCCGCATCAGCGGGAAGAGCGTTGATGAAGTGAACAAACACCAGTACAGCGGCCTTGCAAAATGCCCGCATATGGTCCCATGCTCAATCGAATCGCCATGCGATGCTAGCTCCGATGCGACAGCACGGCGGCGCCGGCGGAAAGGAGCGCCGCCATGAACACTGAAGCCGACATGGCCGCGACGCTTGGAGGTGCGTGTCGCGGGAATTCCGCCACCAGTGGCGTTAACAGGCGGCGGCCGGCGTGGAGGTGGGTGAGGGCGACGGAGGCGGCCGGCGCGCAACACCGTAGGTCTATAGCTGCTGGGCTGACGGCACGGTGGCGGCGGCGGGAGGCATTTTTGGGGCAGGCCGTGGCGGCCGCTGCGGCATCGGGGGGGGTACGCCGTGGTCCAGCCTTGGGGAGGGATGCCCCTCAGCGTTTGCCTCCATGGCGACCGCCTGGCTCAAATGTAGGAGAAGAGGGAGGGAAACAGGAAAAGGAAAGCCGGCGCAGCCGGGGTGCCACCATCGCCGCCGCAGCGGCCAACGCCAGTCCGCCGCCCGCCACCCTTCACCCGACTCACTCCGTTGACGGACGGCCGTCGTCAAAAGCGCCCAGCCACCCCCGACTCCAAGCACACTCTGTTCGGTGCCACAACTGACCGAAAGAAAAGACGTGCAGCACCGCGACAGCAAACCATGGCAAAGAAGGGACGGAAGCAAACGAGCCTCGCATTCCATCAGAGTATGTTCTCGACACTTGGAAGTGCCCACTGGAATCGCCACATCACTACCACAGTCACTCATTAGGACCTCCGTACCAGTCTCCCACGCCAAACACCATCGCCGCCCCGCACGACAAAGTATGGTCGAGACATACGCACCCCACAGTGTGGTCACCCTTGATCACCCTTCATCAACACCCCCCCCTCCACCATCGTCGCACCACACGCCGCCCGACCCCCACCCCTTGCGACTCCAGATTGACTGCCATTCGTTGAAGGGCGTCGCTCATCGTCGAGTTGACCCAGACAATGCGCTGTGCGCCTGCATCCACGAAGCGCGGTGGTCTGTTGCTGAGACGGCCGTCACCAGCGCCGCAGAGACAGCCAACCCGTCCATGTCACTGTCAGGTCCGTGATGCGGCTCTCCCAGATGCGGAATTCCCAGATGAACCGCCGACCCCCCCGCAGCGCTGGGCTGCGCAGTCATGTCGGCCGAAGTCTGCAACGGAGCCAAACAACAGACCGCACGAAGGGCACTCGAACCACACACGGGCACCAGGAGGAATGACGACTCGACCACCACCTCCTCCGTTGATACACGCTGCCGAGGCACACACGCAGCGGGCTCCCAGTTTCCATGCATCGTCGCCGACATGCAGGAGCGCGCCGCTGGAAGAGACCGCGCAATGACCCACACGGATAGAGATATGCACGTGTTGTGAGGCGGGATCGTCGAAGCGACTGTGGTCGAGCACTCCACCACAAGCTGAACACAAAACGTCGCCAGATCTTGTTGCTGCGAGAGCAGGTGCTGGTGCTTCAGGAGCAGGCGGTGTCGTCGAATGTGTGCCAGATGAAGACATTGTGGAGAGAACCTGCAGCGGAGAAGACGGGAGCTCGGCGTTGGCTCTGCACAAGGTGGCAAAGGCGCGGTGCTGGAAAGAACACGCCGGCAAGGCTGCTCTTCTGAGTCTCGGCTTTACACTCAATCAATGAAAGCGGCACTGCAAGGTGCTGAAAAAAAACACGAACTCCCGCTGCATCCGCACGGCACACACCAGCGCAGTGACGCGTGCTGCCGCGGGAGAACAGTCGCTCGCACGCTCCACTTGACGGAGGTCATTGCGGCCGCTCCGTTGTGCGGGCGATGGACGACGCCTTTTCTCTCAGACACCTCCAAAGATAACGCCATTGTTCCCATCAGATCGCTTGACACGGACCGGCACAGCGGCAGAACACCAAAAACGATCAGCAAGTGTGTGCGACCCAGGAAGAGATTCCAGATGCTCGCCGTATAGTATCAAGAGTTTCTCGGGTGCCCTCAGCCACAATGCGTCCTCAGAATGCGTCTCAGAGCACATGCGATCCTCTGACAGCCCCATGTACAAAGACGGTATTTCTGCCAGCCCCTTTGTCCGTGGGAGGTGAGCGTGCACATCTGAAATTTTCTGCTTAGCTGACATTTTCTGCTGCAGCTGTACGAGGTGGAGGTATCGAGCGTCCCAAGTATAAAAAACGCTGCAGTTGTGTTCTTACTTCTCTGGCGTGCGGTGGGTTGCTTTCGCGCCGATCGACAGGCCGTTCAAACACCGCAACTTTTTGACAACTTTTTCAGGGTCGCCTGTCAAAACTCAGGCTGTACTGTCCTTCCAGGGGGGTGACGCTGTCGAGGTTTGAAACTCGGGTGCCAAATCTGACACTCTATTTTGCAACCAATGAGCTGCCAACAAGGGCCCATTATCGCGTTAAAACCCTGAAGAGCAAGAAATCCGCCGGCTGACGGCGAGGGACGTGCGTGACGACATCGTGGCGGGAAGAAAGGCAAGCACGGCATGACGCACTGCCCAAAATTGTATTGTGTTCCACGCTGGTCCCCGACAGTCCCATGCCGTGTCACACGCTGAGCCTCACAGAGGCGCGACGAGAGCACAATACATAATGGACGAGAAATGGGCGAACTCATGCATCCCGGTTCTCTCGGTACGGTCTGTGTCGCACCCGCACGGGTCGGACCCTGCCGGCGCACCTGCGTTGCAACACACATGTGCTGCCGACGTCCGCAGCTGGCTACGCCGCTGTGCGATGCCGCCCCTGGCAGGCACGTTGGCCGAGGCCACCTCACTGAGACGGCCTTCTCCGCTGCATGCTCTCCTCGTGGCCCAACATCAACGCTCCGCCATTCCCCACCCCCCCCGCATTCCTCAACCATGGAGACGGCCCCCCCCTCGCCTCGCCGTGAGGACAACGCTTTCGTGGTGGCCTGCCCTCTGCATCCCGACGTCGGCTTGGACCAAATCGATTGCGATGCTTCCCTCTTCCTCAGCCGTGCTGACCTGTGGGAGGCAGGCAACCTATTGCTGGCCATGTGCCCTGACAAGAACATTGCCTCGCTCATCCACTGGCGCCACCGCATGGAGGCGAGGTTGAACCCGGTGCCTTTCGGCTGTTTCACGCAGCACGGTCTGCTGTGCCTCTTCACCTCGGCGTTTCGCGAGCCCAACGAGCACCCCCTGCCATCCGACGCCATGAAGGTCTTTGTTGAGATGCTGGATGCAGTTGTCGACTGCTTTTGGTCACGATGGGAGCTTCAGAACGAGCAGAACTAGTACCCCTTCTGCGTGCGGCACACTCCGACTGCGCTTGCCTGCGGTAGCTGCTTGTCGACCCACCCGTTTTATGATGGTGCCCAGGAGGGTGTGTGAGTGCGAGATCCGTAAATTGACTCGTAACTTTTTTCTGTTGGACCACTGCCGCCACGACACAAGAGCACTGCTGCCACATCAGCGGGCGCCTTACCAGGCGCCTCGCAGCCGCCGCCACCGGCACGGCCGAAGTAGGCGGCGATGTCGGCCGCCGACGCTGCCGTGGCGCCTGGACGGTGGTGGTCTTGGCGGGCACGACTGCGGCGCCGGCGCCGTCGTCTTCCGTGTACGCGGGGGCGCGCGCGCGCGTGCCGACACGGTTGCACACCCGCACGCGGGCGGGGAGTTTGGCCTCCTCGCCGTCTTTTGGGTGCCGTCATGCCATGGCGCAGCTGCCGACAGCGGCGGCGGCAGTGTAGACCGCCTCGGCGGCGGCGGCGCCCGCCTTGGCGCGCGTGAGCGCCGGGTCGAGCCCTCCCCGACGCGGCGCCCTTGGCCCGGACCGCCACCGACCCAACGCCGCCACCCACCCAACGCCGCTACGGAAGCATCGCCGCTAACGACGCTGCGCCGCTGCCGGCTGTCGCCCCCGCTCCGCCTCCCACACTGCCGCCACCCACGAACGGCGGGCGCGAGGTCGGGTCCGCCTTCTTCGCCGCCTCCCCCACCGCAACCGGGCGCGCCTAGGCCCTGCCCCTCAGCAGCGCCGTGACGCGAATTGGCGGACGGCGCCTTGCCTGCCGCCGTTTTGGGCGCATTTCGACCCCCCGGCGAGCGCGACGTGGCCGGCCTGGCGTCGCCCGTGCGTTCACCGCTACCGGAGCCGCCGCTGCTGAAGCGTCGCGCGCGGCGGGGCGCCCCGCCGACGCGGCCGCCGCGCCCTGCAGCGCTCCCGACCGGCGTACGGCTGGCGCGTGCGTCCGCGCTTCCGGCCGCGTCCCGCTGTTTGGCCCTTGCTCCAGTTGCTCCAGTTGCTGCCGTTGCTGCTGTTGCTGCTGTTGCTGCAGTTGCTGCTGTTGCTGCTGCCGCTGCGGCCGTTGCTCCTGCAGTTGCTGCCGTTGCTCCTGCCGTTGCTGCAGTTGCTGTGGTTGCTTCTGTTGCTGCTGTTGCTGCCGTTGCTGCTGCAGTTGCTGCAGTTGCTGTTGTTGGTGCTGTTGCTGCCGTTGCTACCGTTGCTCCTGCAGTAGCTGCTGCTGCTGCTGCTGCTTGGGCTGCCGCTGCTGCCGCTGCTTCTGCAGTTTCTGCAGTTGCTGTTGTTGCTACTGCTGCTGCCGTTGCTGCTGCAGTTGCTGCCGCTGCTGCTGCAGCTGCTGCAGTTGCCGTGGCTGCTGCTGTTGCTGCCGTTGCTGCTGCAATCGATGCCGTTGCTGCTGCAGTTGCTGCCGTTGCTGCCGCAGCAGCTGCCGTTGCTACGGTTGCTCCTGCAGTTGCTGCTGATGCTGCTGCTGCTGCTGCTGCTGCTGCTCCTGCTGCTGCTGCTGCAGCTCCATGTGAAGATACTGCTGCTGTTCCTGGGCCCACAGTTGTGGCGCGCAGCCTATCCCCGACCGGCGCTGCCGTACGCCCCAGCACCAGGAACGGTTGTCGCCCCCCTGTCCGCCGCCCCGCGGCGTCGACGTTGCCCTTGTGTAGCCGCCGCGCGTCTTGCGGCTGCCGCAGATGTGGCGTCGTCGCCGGTTGCGGTTGGTGCTGGTGCAACTCCAGCTGCTGTCGATAGGCCTGCTGCTGTTGCAGCCCGTGCTGCTACAGAAACGAGCGCATCTGCTGTACGGAAATCCCAGTCGTCACCGCCAGTTGCGGCAGGCCATCCTGGTGTACAGGGTGGATCGCCCGTCTCGCGGGCAGCGCCATCACCGGCGCCGCCGCCACTGACGGCGCGACCGCCAACCCCGCAGACGCCCGCCACACTTCCACTGGGCGCACCGCCGCCGCCCGCCACACATCCACAAGGCGCATTACCGCCGCCGCCGCCACCACCGCCGGCCACACCCCCCCCGCCCCAGTCGTGCGGCGCCATCGTCCAAGCCGTTTTGCACGACAACCCCGCCGCGGCAGCGGCCACTGCCAGCTACTGATAGTGTTGCGTGTTCGTCAGGCCGTACACGTGTCGTGGGAAGGGCGTTGGCTGCAGCGGCCATCTTGTGATGCGGACGTTGCGCCGGCGGCCCATGCGCGTGGTGCATGCGGTCTCCGCTGCTGCGGCTGCGTGAACGCCGTCGGCGGCCCCGCCGCCACCGGCTGCTGCTGCTGCTGCAGCTGCCACCTCTGCTGCTGCTGCTGCGTCCTCGGCTGTTGCTGCTGCTGCTACTGCGCCATCTACTGATGCTGCTGCCTGGCGCACGGCGGCGGCGGCGGCGGCGACGCCTGCTGCTGCTGCAGCGACGGCGAAGGGCACGCGCCCAGTAACATCGGGCGGCGTTACGTCTCGGCAGCAGCCGTCTTGTGCAGCTACGCGGCTGAGAGCGCGGAGAGCATCTCCTACTCCGCCGCCACAGTTGCTTCGTGCGCCGACGCCGCCGATACAGTCGCTTCGGGTGCGTGATGGGGGGGGCGGGGGAACCGGCTTAGGGCGCGCCGCCCGCGGCGGGCGGCGGCGCCGACGCTTCCGGTACTGCCCGGCTGCCGACGCCGACGCCGCCGACACAAAACGTCACGATGGGTGCGTGGGGGGGGAGCGGGAACACAGCCTCAGGGCGTGCTGCCCCCGCGGGCAGTGGCGCCGACACCGCCGCGCGTGCTCGCCGCCGACACACACACGGTCGCGTCCGGTGCAGGAGCGGGCGGCGGCCGCACCGCCTCGGGCGCCTCGGCGGCGCTGCGCGCGTGGCCACCCCGGCGGGGCGCCGCACGACCCGATGGCACAGGCCCGCCGGCTGCGGCCGCGGCGGCCATGGCGGCGGCGGCGGCGGCGGTGGCGGCGGCTGTGGCGGCGGCGGCAGCGGTGGCGGCGGTGGCGGCGGCGGCGGCGGTGGCAGCGGCGGTGGCGGCGGCGGCGACGGCGGCCGCGGCGGCCTTGGCGGTGGCGGTGGCGGCTGCGGCGGCGACGGCGGCGGTGGCGGCGGCGGCGACGACCAATCTCGACGCCTACGGCGGGCGGGCCGACGCGGCGACCTCCTCGTCGAAGGTGGAGGTGCCGGCGGCCGAGGCTGCCGGAGGGGAGGGAACGCGGCGGGGGGAGGAGGTGACGGTGCAGTGAGAGGGGATTCCCGCCGCAGGGAGCACAGGGGGCGAGGATGGAAGGCCACCTCGCGGGGGGCGAGCATGCAAGGCTATCTCGCGTTCGCGAGCGCCTCCGGCACCACTGGCGGCGTCGCGTCAGGTTTTGAGAGACGGGGGGGAAGCGCCAGCGCGGGGGGCGCGCGCCCCCCGTCGGCAGCTTCGCTTCGGGCGCGAGGGTGGGGGGCGGGTGCGCCGGAACGAAAGACACCACCCGCCGCTGGGGGTGACGCCGACGCTAACGAGCCTGCCCCGCCGGCAGCGCCGCCGCCAGCGCCGCCGCCAGCGCCGCCGCCGCCACAGGCAACGTTTCTGCCACCGCAAACGACAGCTCGACAGAGGCGGCGAGCCGACACAGCTGGCACCACCGCCGCCTTCGCACACACGTCGAGCGTCAGCGGCGACGGCGACGACGATGGTGGCTCCCTGTGGCGGCGGCCGCGACGGCGGCAGCGGTGTCGAGGACCAACCCCGGCACGCTCGGCGGGAGGGCCGACGCGGCGACCTCCGCGTCGAGGGGGCCGGAGGTAGCGTCCGACGCGACTAGGGGGGGACGGCGGAGGCCCTGCGACCGGAAAGGGCGCGGGGGGGGGTTTGTGTCTAGGTGCCGCCAGTAGTGTTGCCGGCCGAGTGGCGGGGGAGGAGGGGGGTGGGGGAGGCGAGGATGGACGGCGATCCCGCGAGTGGCCGTGGAGTTGGTGCTGCAAACAAACGGTGGGAGCGACAGTAAGAGAGCAAGAGACCCGCTACGGACGCATACCACGCTCTCCACTCCCCTCGATCACACCGCACACATCACCGACTAATCCTCCCCAGTGCCGCTCCCGACCGACACGTCAGCGTCATCCCCGTCCAAAACTTCCTCCACATCGCTTCCCACATGCCGCCGCCTCTTGCGTGACGGCCCGTGATCCGCACCAGCCCCAGCTCTCCCACCATCCCCCGCTCCCCCGCCACCGCCCCCCCCCCCGCTCACGACAGGCGGCGTCACGACCGACGTCGCCACGGCGCACTCGACAACGAGGTTGTGGACCCACTTGGCGATCATAGGCAAGACGTTGATGTTGGGGCTATCAGTCCGCTTATAGCACAGCTGCTCGGCGACATCAGCCGGGGAGACAGCCCCGCACGTCAGGGTCATCCCTGTGAGGACATGGTCCTTGGCCGCCTGCACAAAGGCGCCCTCCATACCGGGGAAGTGCTGCGCGTTGGCGGAGCCGATGGCGCCCTCAAACACGGCTTTCGCCAAGTCCACAGGCGACCACAGATTGACAACAGAGTCGGAAAAAATGACTGCTGTGTCGTAAAGGGCGCGCTGTCCAGCGCGCCACACGAGGTGGTTGGGTGTCGGAGGGTGTGCAGCAAGAGCCGAGCCACTGCTGCCGCTGGCGGGCGCGGCGGCGGCGGCGCCGCCGCCGCCACCGCCGCCACCGCCGCCGCCGCCGCCGCCGCCACCGCCACCGCCACCGCCACCACGACGGTCAGTGGCCACCGACCGGTTCGCCGTCATTTGGCGGACGGCCGCCGCGGCGCGCAGCGCCGCGGCGCGCATGTCGCCCTCCTGCTGTGACACCATCCGCGCAGCCACCAGAGTGACCCCGCCGTCTCTCCCCGCCCGAGACGAGGCGGTCACCAGTGATGTTCCCGATGCCGCCCCGCCCCGCTGACCCCTCCCGGCACCCGCCACCCGCAGCCCCCCACGCGCCGCCATCGTCTCGACCCCCCCCACGACGCCGGAAGCCGGCGGCGCCGTCGCCGAGGCGGCCGACCCGGCCCGACCACCACGTGCCGCCCCCGTTCCCCCGTCGCCCGCCCCCGTCGCCGCCATACCCGAGGTGGCAGCGACCATGGCGGCTCCGACGGCCGACATCCCCGGCTCGGCCAGAGCCGCCGTGACAGAATCGAAGTGATGTCGGTTGTCGACTGCGTTCGTGGCCGCCGGGATTGAATTGGCCCGCATGAGGTCGGCCGCCCCGGTGGCCGACAAACCAGTTTGAAATAAGTTGTTCCGGAGCAGCTCCGCGTTGCTGGCGGAGCGCTGCCGCTCCCGCCACGACGCCCAACACTTGTCGTGATACACCTTCAGCCACTCTTTGACGCACTGGTCATCGACGATTGGGCACACAAAGTCGGCGCCTTCGAGCTCGGGCGCCGACCGCCGGCGACACGGCAGCTTGCGAGTGCCGGATCGCACGTACAAGGCGTCGGTAATGACGAGCGTGCGGACATCGTGCCCGTCTTGCTTGCATGACGGGCAGTTCTGGGCGTGTGGGCACCCCTGCGTGGTACAGGTCTCGCTGTCAAAAAAAGACACGTCGGGGGATAACGTGTTGAAACAAGGAAATGACTTCATTTCACAGGAGCGGGCATCGTGCCCGCCCTTGCGCAACTCCCCGTCGTCCCCCCGCCCGAGATCGAAACCGCACATTGCGCAACGACCGACCATGTCGACAGGGCGTCCGTGGGGAGGTACAGTAGTGGGGATCCAAGGTGCGGGTGGGAAGAATTGCGGAAGAGACTGGGGAATCAGGAGAAGAGCGGCGCCCGGAGGAGGAAACGCCCACAGTGCCAAGTGCGTGGCGTTCTGACTTGGGCAGATTGTGGATCCACCGTGGTGTTCTGACGGGTGCTGATTCTGGATCCACCGTCGACGTTTCAGCTACAATGATTTCTCGCTTGTAAGATCACCGGCAAGAGATCGTTTCCGGAATGACCTGCGTTTCCAGGTCGTCAAGGGGGGTAAATTTGAAAAACTGCAAGGGCCTCGCTAAATGATCACCGATTTTATGGCGAGAACTCACGGTATGACCGGCCTCACGGCAAAAACCAATGGCCCACCGCTGATTTGACCGGGAGATCGCCTCTCTCGACACAAACTGGAGCCCTCCAGCAGCCAATAACATCCGACCTACCAGATTGGTCGCCGGGCATCCGGCGGGATCCCGCACCGGACGGGCGGCCGCCGGCGAGACGGCACGTTTGCACCCGGGAAACTACGATTTGCATGTCGGACGCACACGCACGATGCCGAGCACGATGTCGAATTTTTCGGCCCAGCGCCCAGATATGCCCATCGCTAATCGGCCTTAAAACAACCGACAGGTCCCCAGGCACTCAGATCGCATGGTCCGATTAGGGGAGTGCTGAGGCGGCGAGCACGATGCGTCGCACGATGCCGAAACAGGGGGTCAGATTCGGCGTATTTGAGCTGATCTTAGGAACTGGCCCACTCGGCTAAGGCAGAGGGGCACCCGCATGACCGTCCACCGCGATTCCGCCGCCGCGCCCACGCGATGGGCAAGAAATGTCCTTGCATGCGGACACGGGACCGCCGCTTCTGTCAGCAATCGTTCGCTTCGTGCACATCGTACCCCTCTCTGGGGGGTCTTTGAGGGGGGTCATCGTGCAACGGATCAGCGGTGTGCCAAGTTTCTGGGGAGGCGCCATACGTGATGCCAGCTGGAGAGCTGTCGTACAGGTCCACACCAGATGAGTACGTTGCAGAAAACAGAAGCTTCTTTTATGGTTCTCTAGCACCTCCTGACCGGGGGTATTGCACCCTCTTCCTAGCCCTCCTCGCGCCCGGCCCTCTCCACCCGCCCCGAGCCGCACCCAAAGAGCCAGAGCAAAGCAAGGACAGAGAGATAAGAACATGCCGCGCCCCCCCCCCGCCTCGCCGTCCGCATCCGGGCCGTCCGCCATGGCTATAGGGGCAGAAGGGGCCGTAGGAGCAAAGGACGCTGTAGAACTAAATGGTGCAGTAGGAGAAGAATGGATAGGATGGCAAAAATGGGCAGTAGGGGGAACAGAGGCAGTAGAGGGGAAAGATCAGTAGGGAGGAAAGAGGCAGTAGGGAAATAGGGGCAGTAGGGGAAAAGGTGGCAGCAAAGGCCACATGGACAGAGAGGTTCAAGCATGTCACAGGACGGGCTCACAATTACGGGGGGAGAACGGCGGACCAAACCATGCACAGTGCAAACAGCATACCCCTCTCCTTGTTCTACTCCTCCTCACGACACCGGACGTACATGAGAACCAAAAGTAGAAGAAGGGCAAGGGGGGCGTCAACGATGCGCGGCTCGGGTGCGGCGGGTTCGGTCCGCGCTAGAAGATGCCTTCACACCGGCGTGACTCGCGGCCTAACCTTCACGCGCGACGACGCCGGTAGGCGTAAGCGGTCTCTGTCCCGCAGCCGTCGCCTTTAAGGCGCAGGAGGGGCGGGGGGG
>ENA-ORXC01000698-ORXC01000698.1-marine-metagenome-genome-assembly--contig:-NODE-698-length-22428-cov-7.680909_pt1 | contig 22428 bp, 24 predicted proteins | sample MGYA00237865_ERZ511478 | MGnify/ENA metagenome assembly ERZ511478
CATGGTTTCAGAAAACGCATGAGCACTAAAAATGGCCGTAAAGTCTTAGCGCGTCGTCGTCGTAAAGGCCGTAAAGTATTATCTGCATAAGATCACTGACTCATCAGTGGTCTTTTTTTTCGTTTAGAATAAGAAAAGCTAACTAACTTCAGATAAATGATACAACTAGACTTCAATTGAAATCAGCGTTTTCCCGATAAATGCTGGTTTATTTTTAGTTAAAAAATGAAATGAGTTATAATAATGCAGTAAGAGAATTTAATAAGCGAGTGATGTTTGGTGGAAAAAGCGTACCGTATAAAAAAGAATTCAGATTTTCAAAAGATATATAAAAAAGGAAAGTCTGTTGCAAATAGACAATTCGTTGTATATACCTATGACAATAGTGAACAAGAACATTTTCGCTTAGGCATTAGTGTTTCAAAAAAGATAGGAAATGCTGTCACAAGAAATAGAATTAAGAGAGCGATAAGAGAAAATTTTAAAGTTCATAAACAAGATATGATCTCGAAAGATATTATAGTTATTGCAAGACATCCTGCAAAAAATATGTCGACATTAGAAATACAAGGAAGCTTAGAACATGTTCTCAAAATAGCTAAAGTATTTAATAAGAAGATTAAGTAGGGTGGGGGAAGAGAAAAAGGGGCGGACTTTTAGACAACCCTAAGTCTAACCTCAGAAAACCCTAAGTCTAACCTGTCTATTTCAAAACAAGATAATAGCTTTTTAAAAAGAAACAATTTACAATATAATATTGAAAATTTACTTGAATAAGGAGGCCAGCCTAACAATGGATTTTGATACAATAACTAGTATTTCAACGCCAATGGGTGAAGGTGCAATTGGTATTGTGAGACTCTCAGGTCCACAAGCAATTGAAATTGGCGATAAGTTATATAAAGGTAAGAAAAAATTAGCAGAAGTAGATTCACATACAATTAATTACGGTCATATTATTGATCCGGATACTAAAGAAACAGTTGAAGAAGTTATGATTTCAGTTTTAAGGGCACCTAAAACTTTTACTAGAGAAGATATCATCGAAATCAATTGTCATGGCGGTATATTAACAATTAATCGTATTTTAGAATTAACAATGACACATGGTGCACGTATTGCTGAACCAGGTGAATATACAAAACGAGCTTTCTTAAATGGAAGAATTGATTTATCTCAAGCAGAAGCAGTAATGGATTTTATTCGTTCTAAAACAGATCGTGCTTCTAAAGTAGCGATGAATCAAATTGAAGGTCGTTTGAGTGATTTAATTAAACGTCAACGTCAATCAATATTAGAGATACTCGCACAAGTAGAAGTGAATATTGATTATCCTGAGTATGACGATGTAGAAGATGCAACCACAGAGTTTTTATTGCAACAATCTAAACGTATAAAACAAGAAATTAATCAATTACTAGAAACAGGCGCTCAAGGTAAAATTATGAGGGAAGGACTCTCAACTGTTATTGTAGGTCGACCAAACGTAGGTAAGTCTTCCATGTTAAATAACCTTATTCAAGACAATAAAGCGATTGTGACTGAAGTAGCTGGTACCACACGTGACGTACTTGAAGAATATGTTAACGTCAGAGGCGTACCATTACGATTAGTAGATACAGCAGGTATTCGAGATACTGAAGATATTGTTGAAAAAATAGGTGTTGAACGATCCCGTAAAGCACTTAGTCAGGCAGATTTAATCTTATTTGTATTAAATAATAATGAAGCATTAACAGAAGATGACCAAACATTATATGATGTCGTTAAAAATGAAGATGTCATTGTTATTATCAATAAAACAGATTTAGAAACGAATTTAGATATAAATGAAGTAAAAGAAATGATTGGTGACACACCATTAATTCAAACGTCTATGTTAAAACAAGAAGGTATTGACGAATTAGAGATACAAATCAGAGATCTATTCTTTGGTGGAGATGTTCAAAACCAAGATATGACATACGTATCAAATTCACGACATATTTCATTACTTAAACAAGCAAGACAGTCTATTCAAGATGCGATTGATGCGGCAGAATCTGGTATTCCGATGGATATGGTACAAATCGATTTAACCCGCACTTGGGAAATACTAGGTGAAATTATAGGTGAGTCAGCAAGTGACGAACTTATCGATCAATTATTTAGTCAATTTTGCTTAGGAAAATAAGGATTTACATGATTAAAGGCAGTCAAAAATAAAATCAAAATGTGAGATGTATATAGATTTACGATTAATAAGGAGGTTAAACAATTGGTTCAAGAATATGATGTAATTGTAATTGGTGCAGGCCATGCAGGTATTGAAGCAGGTTTAGCATCAGCAAGACGTGGCGCTAAAACATTAATGTTAACAATCAATTTAGATAATATCGCTTTTATGCCATGTAACCCATCTGTTGGCGGCCCAGCTAAAGGAATAGTTGTACGTGAAATAGATGCATTAGGTGGACAAATGGCAAAAGCAATAGATAAAACGCATATCCAAATGCGTATGCTGAATACTGGTAAAGGACCTGCTGTAAGAGCATTACGTGCCCAAGCAGATAAAGTACTATACCAACAAGAAATGAAAAATGTCCTTGAAGACGAAGAAAATTTAGATATCATGCAAGGTATGGTAGATGAATTAATTATTGAAGATGAAGAAGTTAAAGGTGTACGTACAAATATTGGTACTGAATACCGTTCTAAAGCTATTGTTGTAACAACAGGTACATTCTTACGCGGTGAAATCATTCTTGGTAATATGAAATATTCAAGTGGTCCTAATCACCAATTACCATCTGTGACATTAGCAGATAACTTAAGAGGATTAGGTTTCGAAGTTGTACGATTTAAAACAGGTACACCACCACGTGTAAATTCTAAAACAATTGATTATTCAAAAACTGAAATCCAACCAGGTGATGAAGTTGGACGTGCATTCAGTTATGAAACAACTGAATACATTTTAGATCAATTACCATGTTGGTTAACTTATACAAATGATAAAACGCATCAAGTTATTGATGATAACTTACATTTATCAGCAATGTACTCAGGTATGATTAAAGGGACTGGACCAAGATATTGTCCTTCAATTGAAGATAAATTTGTGCGTTTCAATGACAAACCACGTCATCAACTATTCTTAGAGCCAGAAGGACGTAATACTAATGAAGTTTATGTACAAGGACTTTCAACAAGTCTACCTGAACATGTTCAAAGACAAATGTTAGAAACAATCCCAGGCCTAGAAAAAGCAGATATGATGCGTGCAGGTTATGCTATTGAGTATGATGCAATTGTTCCAACTCAATTGTGGCCAACACTTGAAACTAAAAAAATTAAAAACCTTTATACTGCAGGTCAAATCAATGGTACTTCTGGTTATGAAGAAGCGGCTGGACAAGGTATTATGGCAGGAATTAATGCTGCTGCGAAAGTATTAGGTAAAGAGGAAGTTATCTTAAGTCGTTCTGACGCTTATATCGGCGTTTTAATTGATGACTTAGTAACTAAAGGAACTAACGAACCATATCGTTTATTAACATCACGTGCAGAATATCGTTTATTGCTACGTCATGATAATGCTGATTTACGCTTAACTGATTTAGGTTATGAATTAGGAATGATTTCTGACGAACGTTATGAAAAATTCAACCACAAACGTCAACAAATAAAAGATGAAATTCAAAGATTAACTGAAATTCGTATTAAACCAAATGAACATACTCAATCTATAATTGAAGCAAATAATGGTTCTAAACTTAAAGATGGTATTTTAGCAATCGATTTATTACGCAGACCAGAAATGACTTACAATACTATTCTAGAAATATTAGAAGAAGACCATCAATTACCTTCAGAGGTTGAAGAACAAGTTGAAATTCAAACTAAATATGAAGGTTACATCAATAAATCATTACAACAAGTTGAAAAAGTAAAACGCATGGAGAAAAAGAAAATACCTGAAGACTTAGATTATAGTAAAGTGGATAGCTTAGCTTCTGAAGCAAGAGAAAAATTAGCTGAAGTTAAACCATTAAACATTGCACAAGCATCAAGAATTTCAGGTGTAAATCCAGCAGATATTTCAATTTTACTTGTGTATTTAGAACAAGGTAAACTTCAAAGGGTGAATCAATAATGAGTATAGAATGGCTATCTGAGAAATTAAAAGAACATGACATCGAATTATCTAACACTCAAAAAGAACAATTTCAGACATATTATCAGTTACTTGTTGAATGGAACGAAAAAATGAATTTAACAAGTATTACTGATGAACATGGTGTTTATTTAAAACATTTTTATGATTCCATTACACCTAGTTTTTATTACGATTTTAATGGACCATTAACTTTATGTGATGTGGGTGCAGGTGCAGGTTTCCCTAGTATTCCATTGAAAATTATTTTTCCTGAATTAAAAGTTACTATTGTTGATTCATTAAATAAACGTATTCAATTTTTAAACCACTTAGCAGATGCATTAGGGCTACAAGATGTAAGTTTTGTTCACGATCGCGCAGAAACATTTGGTAAAGGAGACTACAGGGAGTCTTACGATATCGTTACTGCTCGTGCAGTAGCTCGTTTAACAGTACTTAGTGAATTATGCTTACCATTAGTTAAAAAAGGTGGACAATTTATAGCTTTAAAATCATCTAAAGGCGAAGAAGAGTTAGATGAAGCCAAGTTTGCGATTAATGTGCTAGGCGGTAACGTGAAAGAGACGTTTAACTTTGAATTACCAGAAGACGCAGGAGAAAGACAAATGATTGTCATTGATAAACGACGACAAACATCTAAGAAATACCCGAGAAAACCTGGTACACCCAATAAATCCCCTTTACTTGAAAAGTAAGATGTGATGATATAGAAATAAATGAGAGGGAGCGAATGGATTATGAAGAAACCTTTTTCAAAATTATTTGGTTTAAAAAACAAAGATGACATCATGGGTTCTATTGAAGAAGACCGAAATAATAATGTTGAGTCCATTCATATTGAACGTATCGTACCTAATCGTTATCAACCACGACAAGTATTTGAACCAAGTAAAATCAATGAACTTGCTGAATCTATTAAAGAACATGGATTATTACAGCCGATTGTAGTAAGACCAATCGAAGAAGATATGTTTGAAATCATTGCTGGTGAACGTAGATTTAGAGCAATGCAGTCGTTAAATATGTCTCAAGCAGATGTGATTATTCGCGATATGGATGATGAGGAAACTGCAGTTGTTGCACTTATTGAAAATATTCAACGCGAAAATTTATCCGTCGTTGAAGAAGCGGAAGCCTATAAAAAACTACTTGAACTTGGTGATGTGACACAAAGTGAATTGGCTAAAAGTCTTGGTAAGAGCCAAAGCTTTATTGCTAATAAGTTACGTTTACTTAAATTAGCACCTAATGTTATTACACGATTAAGAGAAGGTAAAATAACAGAACGCCATGCTCGAGCTGTCCTTGTACTATCACATGAAGATCAAGAAGAATTGATTGAACAAGTCATAGCACAGAAATTAAATGTGAAACAAACAGAAGATAAAGTTCGCCAAAAAACTGGTCCTGAAAAGGTTAAAGCACAATCATTCCAATTTTCACAAGATGTGACACAAGCGCGAGATGAAGTAGGTAAAAGTATCGAAGCTATACAACAATCAGGTTTATATGTTGAACAAAAAGATAGAGATCATGATGATTATTATGAAATTAAAATAAGAATATATAAGAAATAGCGATAACTCCTTTTGTCTGTAACTGACGGAAGGAGTTTTTTTGTTGAAACAAATTTAGAAAAGACCTAATGGACGGCTGTAGCAAACGTTAATAATTAGAAAATTAGGTATATTCATTTTAATGTTTACAAGATAGTAGGACAGTTTTAAACTAAAAGTAAACGAAACGTTTCGTTTAATAATTAGCAAAGAAGGATTATTGTGTTCGGAATATCTATTTCAAGTGCGATACTTCATTTTGTCATTGGTGGGTTTGCAGTAGCATTAGCTTCTATTATTGCTGACAAAGTTGGCGGTAAATTAGGAGGCATAATAGCCACAATGCCTGCAGTCTACTTAGCAGCAGTAATAGCATTAGCTATAGATCATCGTGGAGATTCGCTCGTTAAAATGTCTATGCATTTAAGTACAGGTGCAATTGTCGGTATTATCTCCTGTATTTTAACTGTATTTTTCACCTCAATTTTTATAAAAAAGAAAGATTATAAGAGTGGTACAGTATTTGCCGTATTATGTTGGTTTATTATTTCTGTAGCTATTTTTGTAGTCAGACATTTATAAAAAGGGAGGTACATTTTTGATGAAATTAACAATAATTAAGTTTTTAGTTGGAGGCTTAGCAGTATTAGTCAGTTACATCGTATCAGTAGTACTTCCTTGGAAAGAATTTGGAGGTATTTTTGCTACGTTTCCTGCAGTCTTTTTAGTGTCTATGTTTATATCTGGTATGCAATATGGAAATAAAGTAGCTATGCATGTCAGTAGAGGTGCGATCTTCGGAATGACTGGTGTTTTATTCAGTATATTAGCTACATGGGGCATGCTAAAGGTAACAAATATTTGGTTGCTTAGCATTATTGTTGGATTTATAGTATGGTTTGTTAGTGCATTTATAATATTTGAAATCGTGGAAGTCATTGCACGAAAAAGAAGGGAAAAATATGGCTGGAAGACCGAAAGACCCAACAGTAAATAAAAAAATTTATCAAGAAATTAATCGTTTATTAGAAACAACACATTTTAAAGATATGACCATTGATCAGATTGCTGAAAATACAAGCGTATCAAAGGCAACGATTTATCGTCGATGGAGAGACAAAGAATCAATGATTGTTGATATGTTTGTCGACCAATCACGTATTATTGAGCCAGAATTCTATACTGTATTTGATAATTTATATGACTTTTTAATCAAAATAATGAACATCTATAAGACACCTTTAGGTAGTGCTGTGATAGAAATTCTAATTAGTAATCAGCAAACTGAAGCAAAAGATAAGTTTATGAAAGAATACTTTGAACGTAATAGAAGTATTTTAAAGTCAATTATTAGTAAGGATATTGATGAAGCGGACCAAGATTTATTTATAGATATTATTTTTTCACCTATTTATTTTAATATTTTAATTAAACCGCAATCATTAACTAAAGAGTATATAGAAAATATGTTGAACATTGCTTTAAAAGCTTATGATATATAATTTTACGACGTCCTTGATAGAGGGCGTTTTTAATTTGTCTAGAATAAGGGGATAGTCTAAAGGAAGTCTTATGAAAGCTATTTTAAAGAGATAGATTATCGCAATTCGACTAACTATACTCATACATAATTATATCCTGAGACATTACCTATGCCCCAGGATAATTAATTTTATTGCATGTTAGCTAAGCCTTTCATAGATTCTGTAAACGCAGCTCCTCCTAGCGTAAAGCCAACCATCACGATTAAGGCAATGACTGCCCAAATAATAGATGCTTTTTTAGAAAGTTTACTTGTACCGTAATAAACTGTAAAAATAACATAGGCAGCTAATAAATTCGATAAACTAAAGGCGGCTAAATAATTATTACCCTTGTCGAATATATTCAGGCTATCTAATTGAGTTTCTGGAATTGTAAGACCAAATAATGCTTGTATCGCATAAACAATAATTGAAAATGAAGTTGTAATGATTAAGTAAGAGATAGATGCAGAAATAATATGTATTGCTTGTGCATCAGATTTCATAATTTTAGAGATAACTAAGAAAATAACAAATGTGATTAATAATCCTAGGATAAGACCACCAATTGATTGTCCAATAGTAACTGCTAAATTGAATTGGTTTTGTTTATCAATTTCAGATTGGCTCATTCCCATATCTTTGAGCATTTTGGTGTTGTCAGTTATATGTGCAGTTAAAAGTCCTAAAATAATAGATAACACAATAAGTACAATTAATTTCACTATCCATTTAGGATTTTGACGGATTTTTCTAAAGTGATCAACAAAAGGTAAGTTAGAACTTGTCGCTTCTTCAGTCTGTGCTGCATTAGATTGTTCCATTTATGTATCTCTCCTTTTTTAATATTTATTAACAGAATAACATTGTTAACTAATATTTAAAATATCAATTTTTATTTTGAATAAGTATAATAAATAGACTAAGTAAAAATAATATTAAAAACATTTCATTAATCTCAAACTTAAAAATAACTTAAATATCCTTAAATTCAATATATATAATAATTAAAGTGTGTTATCATGCAAAATATAATACATTTTAAGGAGCATAGGATATGAATAAGAAACTATTATGGAGTATTATTGGCGTGGCAATTATCTTACTTCTTATCATTGCCGCATTTATCGCAAAGCAGTCAACAAGCTCTGACGATAAAGATAGTAAGGGATACGATACATATACAGTTAAAAAAGAAACACCGATTAGTTTGGAAGGTAAAGCATCTCCCAAATCAGTCAAAACATATAACAACAATAGCCAAATAGGCACATTCCAAAGTCTTGCCGTAGACGATGGTCAAAAGGTTAAACAAGGCGACCGTCTCTTAAGCTACGACACGAATAATAGTAAACGCCAACAACTCGCAAATAAAGTTGATCAAGCACAACAACAAGTGAACGATGATTATCAAAAGATCAATCAAAGTCCAAACAATAATCAACTACAGTCTAAATTGACGCAAGATCAAAGTTCACTCAATGAAGCACAACAACAATTATCACAACATGATAAACAAATGAATGACAGTATTTATGCATCATTTGACGGTAAGGTAAATATTAAAAATGGTGAAGATGCTGGTGATGGTCAACCCGTTCTACAATTGATTTCAGACAATCCACAAATTAAATCAACGGTTACTGAATTTGATGTCGATAAAATCAAAGAGGGTGACGAGGTTGATGTAACCGTGAATAGTAACGGTAAAAAAGGCAAAGGTAAAATCCTTAAAGTAGATGAACTACCAACTAGCTATGATGATAGCGCGAGTGGTGAATCAAGTGGAGCTCAGGCAAGTGCTGGAGGTCAAGGCGAAGATAGTGAAGAAGGCGCAAGTGCAGCCCAAGCTTCTAATCCAACAGTTAACAATCCTTCTGGCGGTAAAGAAGGAGATACGTCTAAATATAATGTCATTATTGGTGATTTAGACATCCCTGTACGTGCTGGATTCTCTATGGATGCTAAAATTCCTTTAAAAACTAAGAAATTACCTAATAACGTGCTAACAAAAGATAATGATGTGTTTGTCCTAGATAAACATAATAAAGTTCATAAACGTGATATCAAAATTGATCGCAGTAATGGCCAAATTATTGTGAAAAAAGGACTTAAAGCAGGTGACAAAGTCATCAAAAATCCTAAAGGTAATCTAAATGATGGAGAAAAAGTTGAGGTGTCATCATGATTGAATTGAAAAAAATCAATCGACACTTCAAAAATGGTGACGAAACGAATCACATCTTAAAGGACATTGATATTCATATTAATGAAGGGGAATTTATCGCAATTATGGGTCCATCTGGTTCAGGTAAGAGTACCCTCATCAATATCCTTGGATTTATTGATCGTGGGTATGAAGGTGAATATCTTTTTAATGGTGAAAATTTTAAAAAAAGTTCAGATAATAAACTCGCAACCATTCGTAATCATACGGTAGGATTTGTCTTCCAAAACTTTAAACTTATACAAAATAATACGATTCTTGAAAATGTCAGTATCCCACTTATATACAATGGAATGGGTAGTAAAGAACGTAAAGATAAAGTAATGAAAGGACTAGAAGATGTTGGCCTTCACAACAAAGAAGACTTACTTCCAAATAAATTGTCAGGTGGTCAACAACAACGTGTAGCTATCGCAAGAGCGATTATTAATGAACCTAAGTTTGTCATTGCTGATGAACCTACAGGAGCTCTTGATTCAAAAACATCAAAAGACATTATGGATTTATTCGTAACCTTAAATAAAGAAAAAGGTACAACCATGATTATGGTAACCCATGATCGTGAGGTCGCTAACAAAGCGGATCGTATCATTCACATTTTGGATGGTCGTGTGAAAGAGGAAGAGGTGTTGGCGCATGAGTAACTTTTCTAATATTTTGTCTGTCGCCTTTCGCTCTATTTTAAAAAATAAACGTCGTAATATCTTCACGATGATAGGTATTATTATCGGTATTGCCGCTGTTATTACGATCATGGCATTGGGTAATGGTTTCAAAAAGACAACCAATGAACAATTTGATGATGCAGGTGCAGGTAAAGACCAAGCCATGATTACTTATATGACAGAAGATATGAGTGCACCTAAAGACAACCCGTTTAAACAAGAAGATCTCAGTGTTGTAGAACAAGTTAAAGGTGTTAAAAGCGCGAAAGTAAAAGAAAGTGAAGACAGTACTTATGCCGCTAAAATCACAAATACGCATGGAAGTGGCGATGTTGATTTGAAAAAAGCGAGCCAGGTCTCAGACGTTGATCATGGACATGGTTTTACAAAAGATGATAATGACACACAGGAAAAAGTTGTGGTTATAGATAATAAAGTCGCTAAAAAAGTCTTTCATAATGCAGATAGTGCGGTAGGAAAATCAATTTATATTAATGGGGAAGGCTTTAAAGTCGTTGGTGTTGGTGATGCAAGCGGCCAAGATGCGAGTGGCATGCCTCTTGAGACAGTTGTTCAAATGCCAACAAAGACAGCTGACCATTACATGAGTAACCTATCTCAAGGAACGCCACAAATACAAGTAAAGGTCAATGATGGCGAAGATAAAAAAGAAATTGGTAAAAAAGTTGAAAAAGAACTGAATAAAAAAGGAACTGGTGTTTCAAACGGACAATATAGTTTCAATGATAACGAAGAAATGATGAAAAGTATTGGCAAAATCTTAGATACAATCACATACTTTGTGGCAGCAGTCGCAGGTATTTCACTATTTATTGCAGGTATTGGTGTCATGAATGTGATGTATATTTCTGTTACGGAACGTACCGAAGAAATTGCGATACGTCGTGCCTTCGGTGCTAAAGGACGAGACATTGAAATACAATTCTTAGTTGAAAGTGTCGTACTTTGTCTACTCGGTGGTATTATTGGATTAATTCTAGGCATTATCATTGCCACAGTGGTCGACATGGTAACACCAGATATGGTTAAAAGTTCAGTTAGTATAAGTTCAGTCATCTTGGCTGTAGGCGTATCAACGCTTATTGGTGTTGTCTTCGGTTGGATACCAGCCCGCGCAGCCTCTAAAAAAGAATTAATAGATATTATTAAATAATAACATTTCAATTTTAACTAAATATATGAAAAGTTCGTCACAATTATCATTTGTGGCGAACTTTTTCTACTCCAATTATTACAATATAAATAATATTTTCTGAGATACAGTATTTATTTTTATAACTAAAAATTAACAAGTTGGTATGAGATGTATTTATGTTTAATTAACATTTTATCTATATTAATTAAATCGCTGTAATGCCACCATCTATAACAAATTCTGAACCTGTAGAGTAAGAAGCCTCATCGGATGCTAAGAAACAAACCATGTTTGACACTTCTTCAACTTCAGCTATACGTCGCATTGGTATTTGTTTAGCAAATTCATCGACGGCTTCTTTAACATCTTTTTGTTGAATCATAGGTGTATTAATAACACCTGGGTGAACAGAATTTACGCGAATATTATACGGCGACAATTCATGTGCTGCAGCTTTAGTCATACCTCTTACTGCAAATTTTGTATCAGTATAACCAATGGCACCTCCAACTAATCCATCAATAGAAGAGATATTGATAATGGCACCACTTTGTTGTTCTTTCATTACCTTAGCTACTGATTTGATACCTAAAAAGACAGAGACTTGGTTAATATTAACAATCTTCATATAATCGTCTAGTGTTAAAGACTCTAACGGCTTGTTATAAGTCATACCTGCATTATTAACTAGAACATCAATTTTATTCCATTTTGCTAAAACAGTTTCAATTACATTATGCCAATCATCCTCACTAGTCACATCATGTTTGATAAAAAGCGCATTAGAGCCTAAAGTTTTGGCTAATTCATTTCCTTTTTCCTCATTGATATCAGTGATAACGACTTTGGCACCATGTTCAATTGCTTTTTTAGCATGCATTTCTCCCATACCTTGAGCGCCACCAGTAATAATCATTACCTTATTATTTAGCTTTTGCATATTGTTATTCCTCCTTAAAAATACGACATCCCTTTATATGAAATAATTATAAAACTTATTATAAATAAAGTGTAATACTAACTAAAAATTATGATGATTTTTGTTGTGCGAATCTTTATTATTTAAAATTTTACCTGCTATAAGTACAATGCTTTTAACTGTTGATATAATGGGAAATAATATATTGTATATAATCATAGTAACAACATGTAATTTAGACGGAATAACGAGGGGGTAGTCTAAAATGAGTAAGGATAAAGCACTTGTATTAGGCGGCGGTGGTATTACAGGCATTGCTTGGGAAGCTGGCGTACTAGCAGGGTTAATAGATTCAGGTATAAAAATGAATCAAGTAGATAAGATATTAGGTAGTTCTGCAGGTTCATTTGTTGGAGCGATTTTAGCAAATAATCAAAACATGCAAGCATATTATCAAGATTTAGCAACACATCATAGTGAAACCGATAATGCTCAACTTGATCCAGCGATATATGACTTGTGGACTAAAGCATTTATTAAAGGTAGGGATAATGAACAATTAATCGGACAGTACCTTGGAGATATTATTAATAGTTACTCATCAAATGTTTCACCAGAGACTCGAAGTGATTCAATACAACAAAGATTAGGTAATGCTAAATGGACGGATCAACTTGAAATTACTGCGATAAATGCAAGGACAGGCAAGTTGTCGACTTTTAATGAGAATAGCGGCGTGAGCTTAAAAGAAGCAGTGACAGCTAGTGGTGCCGTTCCGGGTCTTTGGCCACACATTAATTTATTGGGAGATTCTTGGATTGATGGTGGTATGGTTTCATCAACAAATGCGATGTTAGTGTCAGACTATCAAGATATTATTATTCTGGCTCCTCTTAGTCAAAAACTAGGTCAAGTGCCTTCAGTGTATGAAGAAGCGGAGAAATTAAAAGAACAAAGTAACGTTACCTTAATTGTACCTGACGAAAACAGTAAAGGTAGTATAGGTCAAAATATTTATTCATCAAAAAATATTAAAGAAATTGGTGATGCTGGATATGAACAAGGGAAGACACTAGCGACATCCTTAACTGAAAATATTGAGAATTAGAAATAAAATATGAAATTGTAACAAAAAAACCTCATTAATGATTGTATTGAGGGAATTTTTTCTTTAACAATGAAAGTATCATTGTCAGCTATTATATTAAGAGGTGTGTCTAGTTAATAAAGCAATATTGTAGTAATGTAAATTTAAAGAGATAAGTCATGAAAAAGGAGACTTAATATGACACAAAAAGTATTAATTACAGGTGCGAATAAAGGATTAGGATTTGAAACGGCGAGACAATTAGGAAACAAAGGATGGGCTATTTTATTAGGTGCTAGAGATGAAGTAAGAGGTACTGAAGCGGTAAAGACGTTACAACAAAAAGGTATTAATGCGGAATGGATCAAAATTGATTTCAATGATTTAACAACCATTCACGAAGCGGCAAAATATGTTGAAAATAACCATGCTGATTTAAATGTACTCATTAATAATGCAGGCATTTCAGGAAATATGGAAGCATCTCCATTAGATGTTGATATTGAAGAATTAAAAACAGTGACAGAGGTCAATGTTTATGGAAACTTTGAAATGGTTAAGTCGTTCACGCCAATCCTAGCACGCAATAAAGGGAGAATACTCAATTTAACCATTCCTACTAAACCAAGTAATTTTTTCCATCCATTTAGTTATATGACAACGAAAACGGCACTCAATTCAATGATTAAATTATTTGCGAAGTATTTTAAGAAACATAAGATTTCTGTTGAAATATTTGGAGTCATGCCTGGTGGTATTACAACAGATTTAAATAATAACCAAAAAGGCTTTTTAATGCGTACAGTAAATGAAGGTGCACAATCAATTGTTAATGTAATAATGGATAAGCGTAATCATAACGGGAAAATTTTGATTCGATTGAGACCTTTTAAAATATTTAAAAAATAGAAATGAAGAGTTATAAGTACCGTTATTAAGAGCGTAAATTATAGAATAAAATTATAAGATTTATTTTATCTATTATTGTATAATATTTAAAGTGAGCAAGTTGAATGGTGGCGGCTAATCTCAAAAAAATGGGGTGATGCCTATGATTTTGGTTTTTACTCCTAGAGAGGAGTAGCATGACTGATTATGAAATGCTGATGGTCGTTTTAACGATTATTGGCTTAATATTAATTAGTAGTAAGCAAAATTAATAGACCATCTCAACTTTAGCAATTAGATGGTCTAAATAGACAATTTCAAAAGCTACCGTCTTTTTAACGGGCTTGCATAGGCGCAAGTGTTGGAGCACTTGTGCTTTTTTATTTGTTGCTCTCTATTAAATAGAGAAACAATTTACACTCTTATTATATAATCCATTCCTATATCTGTAAATATTTATATTATTTTTGAGAGTGATGTATCTAGAATACAGAATCAAGGAATGTGTAATTTGAAACGTTGTAACTTTTGTGTAATAATGTAATCGAAATGTAATCGCTTGCATTTGTATTGCATTTCAAAAAATAAAGAGGAGAGATTGAATATGAAAAAGACTACAAAAGCAGTTGTTGGATCAATGTTAGCAGTAGGAACAGTATTCGGAATCGGCGCCTCAGTAGAAACACCACAAAGTAACGAAGCACATGCAGCAACACAACCTTATTATAATTATCAAGGGTACACATCCTCACAAAGTAATTTTATTTTAGACAAGAACTTTATTAATGCACTTAAAAATGACAATTTAACAATCAATGGTTATAAAATTACCGAAAATAGTAAAAATAGTGACAAAACAATTAAAAAATATGATCAACAATTTTATTTAGCTAGTAAACATAAAGCAGATGGAGTATGGTTTGATCTAAAAGATGGCGTTGTATCTAAATCAAAATTGCTTAAAGTATATGGTAATCCTGACACAAAACCTGCTAGCTCTGCTCAAGGAAATGAATATAAATACAATATTGGTGGAAAAAGTGTTAAATTCTTAGAGGACAATGGTTATATCACTAAAGTAGGTATTCATAATGGTGAATCTTAAATAAATCAATTCATTAAATGATATAGTTTCTTAAATAAATAAGACAGATATTGGACTAAAAAGTTCAATATCTGTTTTTATGTATATAATAATTTGTTATGTTAAAAATATATATCATTTAAAGAATTCTGGACTTAATTCATAAAAATTAGGAGGATTATAATGAAAATTATTGTTATTGGAGCTACAGGGACAATAGGTAAGAATGTGTCTAAGAAGCTTAAAGACAATCATCATGAAGTCATTGAAGTAGGAAGTCAATCTGGTGACTATCAATTAGATATTACTTCTCCAGAACAAATTGAAAAAATGTATAAAGATATTGGTAATGTTGATGCAGTTGTCAGTGCGACAGGTGGCGCAACTTTCAAAGCGCTTTCTGATATGACTTTAGAAGATAATAATGTAGCAATTCAAAGCAAATTATTAGGTCAAATTAATCTTGTATTAATTGGACAACATTATTTAAATGAAAATGGCAGTTTCACTTTAACATCTGGTATTATGATGGATGATCCTATACGTTTAGGTTCTTCTGCAGCGATGGCTAATGGCGGTGTCGCAGGCTTTGTTACCTCTGCAGCAGTTGAATTGAAACGTGGACTAAGAATTAATAATGTAAGCCCTAATGTAGTGGAAGAAGCTCTAGATAAATATGGAGAATTTTTCAAAGGATTTACAGCTGTTCCTGTAGAAAAAGTGGCTAATGCTTTTATTAAAAGTGTTGAAGGTGCTCAAACAGGTCAAACATATAGAATTTATTAATAGAAATGTAATTGGCTATGAAATTTTAAATACTAAGTAGTTATAAATTATTTTCCATTAAAATTGAGGATATGTTAAAATCTTTGTGAAAAATAAATAATATATAAGTTATTAAATAAAACTTGGGATATTTTGTTAATATCTCAAGTTGTTTTTATGAAAGATTAATATATATTTTAAAGAAAGGCATTTTATAAAATGATTGCACCATTATATATTATTAAAGAGCATATCAGTAATATATATCTAATAAAGAGATTGGCTGAGTTTCAGATTAAGATTTCGAATAAAAATAACTATTTAGGTACACTTTGGGAAGTGCTTAATCCTACTATTCAAATAATGGTATATTGGTTTGTTTTTGGTTTAGGTTTTAGAAGTAATCGTTTAGTAGAAGGCATACCATTTATATTTTGGCTTATAGTTGGAATTAGTATGTGGTTTTTTATCAACCAAGGCATATTAGAAGGAACAAAAGCCATCACAGGAAAGTATAACCAAGTAGCTAAGATGAACTTTCCATTATCTATTGTACCTAGTTATTTAGTTGTGAGTAGGTTTTATTCACATTTACTACTATTGATTATAGTCATGCTTATTTGTTTTGTAGGTGGATATCATCCTACTATATATACGTTGCAATTATTATTGTTCATTCCTTATACGTTAATTTTTACTATGGGAGTGGCATTATTGACATCTACTTTAGGAATCATAATTAGAGATACTCAAATGATGATTCAAGCATTAATGAGAATTGTCTTTTTTATATCTTCAATTCTATATTTGCCGACAAATAAGGTTGTATTAGGTGTTATAAAATTAAATCCAATCTACTTTATTGCCGAAGGATATCGATCTTCCATTCTCTATCACGATTGGTTTCTAATGTCTCATTGGAAACTTGCTGTTTATAATTTAATAGTATTACTTATTATTTTTATAATAGGGTCTTATTTACATATGAAATATAGAGAAAAATTTGCAGATTATCTATAAAGTATAAAAGCGTGAACCAACATTAAAATGGTTCACGCTTTTTAGGAATACAGTTTATTTTGAAAGGTCTTTTAAATTATATTTACTTAGATCTATTTCTCCAACATATTCTTGGTCCATAGGTGTACTATTTTCATACATTGTAACTTTGCCACTGGCTTTATTAACACCAATGATATGTAATCCACCAACACCATCTGTATTGAAATAAGGAATTTCGTAATAATACCCTTTATCTTTAATGTCACCAGTTGTTTTTAAGCGATTAGTATCGAAATTAAATTTTTTAGCAGCCATATTATAAGCATCTTTAATTAACTGTTTTTTGTCATTTTGTTGTGCTTTTTGAGTTGTTGGTGCTTTATCTTGAGATTGCGTTGTTGCTGCATGTGCAGGTGCAAAAGTTACAACCGATCCTGTTAATGCTAAGATTGATAAGCTTGTGAATACCTTACGTTTCATGATAATCCATCTCCTCAATGTTTATTATTTCGTTCTGTAATAAAAATGTAACATAAACGAAATATAAAAATCCAGTATTTTCATAAAATAAAATTAAATTTTAAAATTTTATTTATAATTACTTTACAAAATACGGTAAAAATTTTAAATTTATCGTTCATATATTTTTAAAATTTTAGATTTTTCTAGGAAATATAATATAATTCCAATCTTCATATTATCCTCTTGATCTGACATCTAATTCAAAAAATTTGTAACTTAATGATTAGATTTGAGATAAGCGGGTATACAATATGAATTATTATTATTTTAATAATTTGCATCTGTAAAAAACTTAATTTGTTTAATTATCAAAAGTAAGAACAAATTGTTTTTACGCTTAAATTAAGTTGTTATATACATTTTATAAAAATGGTGTTATACTACAAGTAGTTTGTTAGGTAAAAAATCTTGTTTTTTTTAAGTCTATGTACGCCCGTTCAGCGGACATAGGCTTTTTTTATTATATATAAGTTATAAATACAATCACAGCTAAATTGATTTAAAAAAAGCTACTCGCTTATTAAATAGCAAGTAGCATAAATATATGACAACTAATGAATGATAACGTAGGACAAACCCGTTAAAGTAAGTGTCAAAATAAGTGTTAAAACAAGTATTGTTATGATTTTTTCTTTAAAAGAAACAGGTTTTAAACCTATGAAAACTGTTAAAGTAAAGAAAAATAAACTTGCGATAAGATAAAATATAAACAATATAAAGATAAAACTATCAGGATGATTTAAAAACTCTTGATATTGATTCATAAGGAAACTCCTTAATATGTATTAATAATCCCAATATAACAAACATGTAAAGTGGTAGCTAATGTTTATATATTTAAATATTCCAAGCTATAAAATATGATCAAATCAAAGAATCGTGTGCACTCAATGAATAACGAGCACACACGATTGTTATATCTACATTATAAATCCTTTTTTTCATCTCTGCGTTTTAAGAAGTAAGCGCCACCTAATAATCCGACTGGAATACCTGCAATCGGCGTGATAGCACTACTTAATACTATGATTATAAGTGTGAGCATCACCACATTAAATAAGTTCACTTTTAAATTTTTTAAATCCTCATATGATTGTTTGATTAAGTCTTTGAATTTCATTATAAATCTCTCCTTTAATTTATATCGTTTTTTTAATAATGCGATTTGAATGTATGAAAGCAATGAGTGCAAATGCGAAATAGACGAGTGAGTATACGACCATTACGACAATAATAGGTGTGTAAGAGACGTTACCCATCAATTTCATAAACGCAATTGCTGCAAAAAGTGCATGTAATAAAGCAATGATAAGTGGTAACCCGAAATTAAAGATAATTTTCAATCCGAGACCTTTCAACATATCCATTTGAGTGAAACCAATTCGTTTTAAAATACGGAAGTTATCAATCTCATCTTCGGTTTCGTCCATTTGTTTAATATAAATGATACAACCGGCAGCGATAAGGAATGATAAACCTAGGAATGATGTGACAAAGATTAATATGCCATTGGTTGAATCTAAGAGTTTTTTAACTTCATCGCGTGGTTGAATTTCAGGATTGATCTGTTTAGCAATAGCTGCTGCTTTCTTCATATCAGTATGATCTTTGATATTGATGCCATACATATTTTGCATGATGTCATTTGTCTTCAATTTATTAAATTCGGCCCTGCTAATTTCAATCACTGGCATATTAGTCGTCAAATCAAGAGGAAGCATTGTTTCTTTATCCTCTTTTGTTACTTTAAACGTTTGTTGTTGTTTACCTTCGACAGTAACGGTCTTATTTAAATTAATTTGCATCATACCTGGTGTATTTTTAGTATTTGTAATAATTGCATTGGTACCTTTAAGTTGATCATTAGGTACTAAAACGTTTTTGGCAGACATACTTTTACTATCATCTTTTAACGTCATCACCTTATCTTCTATTGTTTCGGCTGAAATAGACTCATACGTTTTAGTGCTATATCCGATATGATTTTTATCTAATTGCTGTTTGAATTGTTGTGCTTGTTTTTTGGATGAAAAATCAAAATCTTGTGGTGACATTGTTTGGAAAGTATTATTACTATTTTCCTGAGTTATTGTCGCAAAGCAAAGGACAGTTACCGTGATCGCTGAAATCACTGCAATAACAGTAAGCGACATCGCATTTTTCTTCATTCTATGCATGATTGAAGCTGTGAACACGACATCCGTAATAGATACATGACCATTTTTGAAATGCTTCAATGATTTAAAAATGAGTGATACAGAACTTCTGAAAAATAAATAGGCGCCAACGACTGTTAAAAATAAAATGATAAACGGTGAAGTCATAGTAAATGTTAATTTTTTAAATGTACCAAACATTTCAGTCGCTATATAGTAACCGAACGCTATCATGACAATGCCTAATATACCGCTTAATACTTCTAAAAATGTAATTTTAACTTTTGTAGTTTCAGTCTGACGGCGGTCTTTCATCAATGCCAATATACTGCGTTTTTTCAAAAATAAATAACTTTGAAATAAAATAAGTATAAAAGCAGTGAGTATTAAAAATAATGTTAATGCTAAAGCCATAGGTTCAAAATTAATAGATAATTTTACTGTTAAATGCATTAACTTAGATGCAACATATAGTAAAAATTGAGAACCAAATATACCTAAAACGATGCCCAATAATCCAGTTATTACAAAAATAGCGATTTGTTCAACACAAAGCATTCTTAAAATATTATTTCTAGTAAGACCTATCAACTGAAATAATGCAAATTCTTGAGTACGTCTTTTAATAAATAGGTGGTTGGCATACATTAAGAAAATCACGATCATAATAAATAAAAATATTGAGCCGACTGATGCACCTTTTCGAATAATAGCTAAAGACTGATCGTTATTAATACTGTCAGTGAACTGTAATGTCGTAAAACTAAAATATAATATGATACTCAATAACAATGAAAATAAATACATCCCATAATGCTTTATATTCATTTTTAAATTTTTGAGTGTAATTTGATTAAATGACATTCGCTACACCACCTAAAGAAGATTGCAGTTGAATAATGTTTTGATAAAAATCGTGTTTAGAATCTTCTCCTTGGTTTATTTCAGAATGAATATGTCCGTCTTTTAACATAATGACACGTTTGGCAAAGCTCGCTGCGACTGGATCATGTGTGACCATAATAATTGTTGATTGGAATGTACGATTCATTTCTTCAAGACGGTTGAGTAAATCTTTCGCACTTTTCGAATCTAATGCACCAGTTGGTTCGTCGGCAAAAATAATCTTCGGTTTATGCACAAATGCTCTGGCAGCGGCTGTTCGTTGTTGTTGACCTCCTGATATTTCACTTGGGTATTTATTTCCCAGGTCATGAATACCTAATGCTTCAGTGACTTCTTGATAAGATTGTTCCATTTCTTTTTTGTCGTAATGCTGAACTGATAAAGGTAGCATAATGTTTTCTTTAACCGTGAGAGTTGGTAATACACTGTAATCTTGGAAAATAAATCCTAATGACTTTTTACGATATTGTGCAAGTTGTTTATTCTTTAATTGACTAATATTGTGACCGTCAACAATGACTGAACCGCTTGAAATTGTATCAATTGAACTAAGAACATTGAGCAATGTTGTTTTACCAGACCCTGAAGGCCCCATAATTGCTACAAATTCTCCCTTTTCAACTGAAAAATTAATATCATTCAATGCTTGATATTGTTTCTTCTTACCATAAATTTTTGATAAATGATCGACTTGTAAAATTGACATGTTATCACTCCTTATTGCTTATATCTTAATTTTAGGAGTAATAAGATATTCCAGCCTTTATCTAAACTTACAAAATACGCTACCAAACTTACAGCATTGAAAGGTTAGATATAAGAGGGAAGGGATAGTGGATTTAAAAGGGATTCCTAAAATAATCTTTGTTATTGGAATGAAAATAATAATAAGATAGTTAATTTAGTTGTGGATTTTAACTTTAGCGGATAAGTAGCACAGTTGTGGATAGATTTTAATAGACATTCTTTGGAATACCGTTATATCAAGGTTTTGAGATGTGATTTGAGTTATCCACAGCATATGTTAAAATGTTGATAATTAACAGAATTGTGTGACAATAATGTAAATGGGGTGTAAAGCATGTTTGGATTTAAGGTAAACGATGAAGTGACTTTAAAAATATTAGAAACAAGAGAAGCGGATGCACTTTTTAAACTTATAGATCAATCACGAGCGTATTTAGCAGAATGGTTACCTTTTGTAGCATATACAAATGAAGTTGAAGACAGTCAGAAATTTATTCAAGCAGCATTACAACAATTTGCTAGTGGTAATGGATTCCATTGTGGCATTTGGTCAGAAAATGAATTAGTTGGTGTGATTGGCTTACATTATATCGATACTGTTAATAGAAAAACGTCTATTGGTTATTATTTAGGTGAAAGTCATCAGAAAAAAGGAATTATGACGCAATGTACTAAGGCGGTTATTGATTATGCATTTAATGAGTTGGATTTAAACCGTGTGGAAATAAGAGCTTCAGTAGAAAATATTAAAAGCCAAGCTATTCCAGAAAGACTAGGGTTCACTAAAGAAGGACGATTACGAAGTGAAGAAAGAGTACAAGGGCGTTTCACTGATAGTTATGTATATAGTTTATTAAAATCAGAATGGCAAGTATAGAAAAAAGACTAGACGAGATAAGGTCATAATCATAAAGTTAGCCTAATAATACATATCTTTTTATTGAAAAAACATTTAATATTAAAATAAAAGCGCTAAGACGAGCCTATAATGTACTGAACCCCAAAAGTTGTACTCTGGTTTAGTATACTATTTTAAAGGTTTGTTTCCTATATTGCTTAGGAGACA
>ENA-ORXC01000699-ORXC01000699.1-marine-metagenome-genome-assembly--contig:-NODE-699-length-22387-cov-5.040923_pt1 | contig 22387 bp, 24 predicted proteins | sample MGYA00237865_ERZ511478 | MGnify/ENA metagenome assembly ERZ511478
GCTACTTTAATAGTCAACAATTCTTTTGCTATACCAAATTCATAATTCAATTCATTTAAACTGTTAAGACGTTGAGCGAGCTTTTCTGCTTTCTCTTGTTCGTCAATCTTATATGCTGCAGATGTGTTAGTGCTTGGGAAGAATTGCCCACGATAATCAATACTAAGTGCATTCTCTACATCTCCACTGTCTACCTGTACTAAGATAAAATTCTCTTTTCTATTTACTACTTCATTTGCCATAACTAATTCCTCCTATATTTGTGTATAAAAATAGTGCTAAGGATTACTCTTCCTCAGCACTTTGATTTGTTTGATTTTGTTCTTGTATGATTGCTTTTAACATTGCGTTTTCTTGCGTCAGTCTTGCGACTTCCTGTGTAAGATAATTAATTGTAAGTTGTGGATTAGCTTGTAATCCTTGATTGTTATTTTCCATTGATTTGTTCCTCCAATAAGTCTATTTTTCTTATTAACTCTTGTATTGCTTTACTGTTCCAGAAAAGAATCTCATTGCCATCAAAACCGTCTTTATGTCTCCATTCGATAGGAATTTCACGTTCAATAATTATTCCGTGATGATTTCTTAAATAATCTGTTTCTTTTTCAGAATCCAATTTATAAGAATATAATTGAAGATCATTTCTAAATGCATCTAATACACTGTAATTCCATGGTTGGATATCATGTTTAAATTTTTCTGATGACATAGATGTCCAATTGCCAAACCTTATATCACGATAAACATTGCTATCCTTAAAGCTTTTACCCATGATTCTGACTTCACCATCTGTACCGAAATATAAGTTGCTATTTGAACTATTATTTCTTATTCCATCAAAGTTAGCAAAATTCCCTCTTACATCTGTATGACTCGTTGTACTACCTGTTTTAGTAAATCTTACTTCTGTATCAGCACGAACATAAAAGTTAGGACTTTTAGTTGTTGATGTACTTTCAATGAAATCACCATAATAACCATAAGCCCTTACATTTCTATATATTGTATTGCTTCCATCATAACCTCCACGAGATGTTACTCGAACCTCATCATTTGTACCCAAATATAAATTAGTACCACTATTAAGAATCAATTGATTTCCTATAAAATAATCCGCTCTTACTGGAACATATCTATATGATGAGGCAATACCATCGCTTGGGATTTGTGATACATCAACAGCTCTTACTTCATGATTGATATCTGCTGCAAGGTATAGGTTACTATTCGATGTCCCTAATGCAGCACTTTCAACATATAGCTTATCCATTCTAAAGCGACTAGAACCTCCAGGGTTATACATTGTTACACCGTCAATTCCAATCTCCATTCTATAACCATCATCTCTTTTGATCGTAACACTACCATTTTCTATATTCACTGTAGTGCCCTTGTCAGAGGCTTGTAACCGTTTGGCAGTGATGTCGACAGAATTTAAATAGTTTATTGTTGCTACATTACTAAATAACTTATCAATATAAGCGTCCTTAATAAATGTTTGACCATTTTGAATAAGTACATCTCCGTCATTTATATTAATTTTTTTAGAATCCAAATTAATACCTTCAGGGCCAATATTCATAGTTTGAATTGCACCATTATCATCATAAGTAAAAGTCATACCTGTAGCGACGTTATTTGTGAAGTCGGATATTACTTTAGATAATGTTTTCTTACTAGTATTAAACTCCTCTTTAGTTGTTCTTTGTTGAATATCTTGTCCATTTTGAGATATCAACGTGTCCATAGTAGTGAGTTTAGTTTCTGTATCTTCTTTATCGTTATTATATTCACTTAAACTGACTTTATCGCTAATTTGATTACTTAATTGTAATCTTTCACTATCGGCACTGTCTAATCTTTCAACAATACCGTTCCTATCTGTCTGATAATCTACACTTTTCACATAAGACTTCAACTGTTCTGCTGTATCTTCACGTGAGGATCGAATGGCTTTCTCTATAACATCGGGTGTGCCAACCATATTGTTATTACTATCTACAGTTAAACCAAACTTACTAGCTACTTTATTAAGCGCATCATTAAATTTCTGATCAGTGTATTGTGATTGAAGTAGTTGCAATCGTTTATCTGCAGATACTTTCGCATTTTGTAAGGCTTTATATAAATCTTGTAACTTTTGTCTATATGTTCCAAATTGGGCTTGTATATCAATTAAAGCACCAATTGTGGCAGTATCAGACGTCATTGCATTTAAACCAGTTTGAATACTTTGGAATACATTATCTACATTATTTAATTCAGTATGTAGTTTCCCTTTTAAATCTGTATCGACTAAGTATTCACTGTTTAAAACTGAATACGTTTCGTCCATTAACTTACTATGTTGAATGGCTAAGTTTTCAAATGCATTTTTAATGCTATCGTATAGTGCTTTTTCTCTTGCTACGCCACCAATTTTCTCAACATCATCAACAGTTTCATTTACCCATTCACCATTCCAATATCTTCTTAATACCGCCACATTAGGATTGCTTGTATCGTACCAAAGCATGTCGTTAACAGGATTTTCAGGAATAGTAGATCCCTTAAATATTTTACGTTCATAATATTCAAGTTGATCTGTAACATCACCAACAATTGTGTTTATGTTTGATATATTATCAATTAACTTTTTGTTTAACTTATCTATATTATTTCTTAAATATTTCAATATATCGTTTTCTTTATATTCAATAACATTACCAAAAATATAAGTGATATCGTCTGTTATCAAGTCATGAGTAAAGCCTATAACTTCACTTTCAGCATATAAACTAGGAACAAAATCTTCATTTTTTATCCTTACAATGTCTCCAAACCTTATAATCTCATGTGGAAATTGTTTTTCAATATCAGCGACACTTATTTCATAACTGACAGTTGCTGATTTGCGTTTGTTCAATTCGGTAGTGGCTAAAGTTGTTAATCTTTCTAAAGTCATATTACTATCGTCACTTTCAGGTTCGTATATCCCCCATATATAACGCGTAGGTAAACCAAATTGTTCTTGAGCTTCATCATCTTTAACTATTGTAGTGAGACGCTCTCCTTTATCGTTTTCAGGACCGAATGCTAATAAGGCTGTGACAATTTCTGAGAAATCAACTGTTCTTTTCATTTCAAGTAAATCTTTGCCATATTCAATTTCTTTACCATTAAATAAATGAGATGGTTCTATCATATTCACACGACGTTCAACAACTTCATTACCTTCAATTTTTACTTCAAAGCTCGATTCAAGCTGATGTGATGTTTCTAGTTGAGCTATCATTTCATATGGTGTCCTTACTGAATCCCATGAATTAGTACGTACCCCACCATAATCACAATCACCAGTTATCCAACCAGTATCACGCAATACTTCATCTAATTTTTGAGTCACAGACATTTTTTCATACTTACCTGCTGGTATAGGTTTCGCTGTACCAATATCAACTACATAGCTTGCAGTTGCTTCCACATCAATATAACTACCGCTATCTTCAATATGCTGTATGATAAATTCACGATATGCATTTTGCTTATCTTGAATAATAAGTCGATTGTTTTCTTTAAAATGTTTAGCACGTTTAGATAAAATAGTTAAATCTAACAATTCACTATTTGTTTCTTTTTCTCTTTTATACTCAGCATGTATGATGGCATTATCTGTTTTATTTATAAAATCTATTATTTCACTATCATGATTTAAAACGTGAATCAATTTGACACCTCCTTACAAATACCGATCTTGCCACTTAACTACTGTATCGAATGTGTTTTCTGGCTCGATAAGTAACTCATTATAACCACTTTCAATATTAAAGTAATTACTTCCAAAATCTTTTAAAGTTAAAGCGTCTTCATCATTAATTTTTACTATTTTCTCTTTTGTATCTAATGTGACTAGATCACCTTTCTTTATGACTATGGGAGTTACATCGTTTTGTTTAGGAAGTAATTCAGTCATTGAACAACCTAAAATATTGCAGGATAGGTATTTATTGTATTTTGCTGATTTACCTACATATAATCTAACTAACCTTGCTAGTCTTTGATAAAAACCACCTCTATCTTTGATGATTTTCACATCCTTATCTAAAGGTTTATCTCTGTTAGGATCTTTTCCAGAATCATATTTGAAAGAAGTGATTTTTATTGTGTTACCTTTCCTTTCTAAATACATAAACACATGCATATTATCTATTCTGTGATATTTAAATGGCGTTTCACGTGTGTAAATACGTTTTGCTTCTCCATGTTCATCATAAGCATATGCTACTATTTGTCCGTTATTACTATTAACACTTGTATTTACATATCCAATGCTAAACATTATTCTATTATTTTCATCAACAACATAACTAAATGCTTTTCCTGGTCCTATTCCTGCATGTTGTCTAACGATTACTTTTAACCTAATTCTGAAATCTTCTAAAGATTTTCCCATCGATTTATATATACCTGCACCATGCCAATTAGTTGTAGAATTTGTCCCCCATGTAGTTGGATAAATACTTTCTTTTAAATCTGAAAGGCCAAATTTACCTCCCTCAGCATCACCACCATCTAGTGAATTTCCGAATGATGTTTTAGGTAAATATGCCCAATTCATGATGCCGTTTGTATTAAATTCATCATTAAATATGAAAGGCTCTAAGTCTTTGCTTACTTTATTAGCATCTTCAGATTTGCCAATCATAAAATAATCCGTAGTCTCATTGTTAACACCTTTATAAATACCAAAACTTGTACTATCTTTTAAAGCTCTAGCTTGTACGATAACGGGACTGTCTGCTGTTCCTGTACTAACCACACTGACTTGGTCTGAAATTGCCGTGTTTTTTGTACCTTCGACTGCATATTTGTATGGGTCTGCTAAGACAACTGAAATTGTAAAAGAATAAAATCCATATTTATCTTTTTTTAATTCTATAGGGCCTTCAAAATATGCATTCCAGTACCAATCTTGTGAAGTAAATTGCAGTGGAACTGATTCCTCATAATTAAAGAATCGAACTAATTCATTTAACACATCATCATGTGTTTTAATACCACCATGAGATAAGTAGTCATTATGAACGATCAATGGTAACTCAAATTTGATTTCTTTTAAGTTTCTATTCTTAACAATACTTCCTGGACGACCTGCAACCTCTTCGGTTTCTAATGCAAAATTAAAAGAGGGTATTTTAAACCCTCTTTCAACAACTAACCATAGAAGTGTTTTGTTATTAACTTTGATTGTATCAAGCATTATCTAACCACCCCTGGTTTAAAATTTTGCTTTCTTGATTTCTGTCTTTCATATTTATCTATACTGTTAAACACTTGTCTTTCATGAGTGAATTGATCAATAGCAGGTTTGAAGTCCTTATCTGCAATAGCTTGATTGCTAGTAACTAACTGTGTAAGTAATGCTATTTGTTCTTGTTGTTGTGCAACCATTTGCATAAGTATCGAACTATCATCACTACCACTATTAATATTAGGTAATTGGTTAGGACGTTTATTACTACTTGTATTAGAACGACCTCTTTGGATATCTTGAGCGGCTAAAGCCAACATTTTCATGGCATCTCCACGTCGTGATGGATCTGTTGGGATTATCCATTCTGGATACCCACCTTCTGCAATGTTATACCAACCTGCATTTTTGATTAATCCACCTGTTGCATAACCATGACCATGACCGATAACACCTAACATGCTACTACCATATCTACTTTTAGCGTAATGAATACCTGCCATTAAGTTATCTAACCCGTTTAAGATATTACCGTGACCAGCCATTTTAAATGCTCTAAATGTAGAAGGTGTAACCTGTACTAAACCTTGTGCTTCGTTACCTCCACTGTTTACATCGTGAATACCTTGATGTGCGCCTGCATTACCACTTGATTCAGAATCAATTTGTCTAATCCAAGCGTTAACATAAGCGCCTGATGTCGGTAAATGGTTAGCTCTTAAAGCTTTAATTACTTCTGGACGCCATGCACTTGCAGCACGACTACCACCAGACTTACCTCCTCCACCGTTATGTGATTTTAACCACTTAACAGGGTCTATAGGTTTACCATTTCTATGCATCTCATAGTGTAAGTGAGGTCCTGTACTAGCTCCAGTGTTACCTGATATACCTAATTTAGTACCTGGATGAACTTTTTGACCTTGTTTAATATTCCATTTACTTAAGTGACCATAAATAACTTTTAAAGCTCCACCGATGACTTCAATATAATGCCCGAAACCACCAGGCATTTCTTTTCCTCTGGCTGTACCACTAATAGTTGAATAAACAGGCTCATATTTGTATGGTAAATCGATACCAGGATGAGGCCAACTAAACGCATAACCTGGAGGCGGTCCATTCGGACTATATGGTGTGGTGATGTTATCGAGATACTTGATATAACCACCGTCACCACCTCCAGATTCTTCTAACCAGTTTTTTACCTTATCGATAGCTCCTTTTTTAAGCTTGCCAAACATACCTTTCATCATATTGAATGGTAATTCTGCACCGCTTGAAATACCAAATGTTTTCACACCAACACCGAAAATATCAAATACTTTTTCAACAAGTTTACTTGGTTTTTCGATGTAATCTAACACATCACCAATAACTTTGCTTGCAGTTTTTCCTGCTGCTTTCGCCCAACCTACTCCTGTAGAAACTGCCTTACTGGTAGCGTTTTTCACACCACCCCACATATTACCTAACTTACTTCCTAATGATTCATCTGAATCGTTAGCGTCTTTATGTTTATGTTTTTTGGGCTTTTTACCTCCACCAAGAAGATTGAACATAGTACCACTAGCAAATTTTGGCAAAGTACCTGTCGCGAATGCAGGGTGATTATTTAACATACTATGTGTTTGAGCTCCGTTATATACTCGACTTCCTTTAGGTAAAAATGCAGTAGTATCACGGTTAGGAGTTATCGCAGTTCTACCATTAGGATAACGAATCATCTCGTGTCTGAAACCACCAGGACCATTACCTCGTCCTTTATCTCCAACTGTTGCGAATGTATCTTGATTTATTTTGCCATTTGTTACATATTTTTGTGTATGTGTTGTACCTGTGTGTAGTTTTAAAGTTGGCAATTTATCCATGCCTAACTTACCTGCTACCCAGTTAACACCACCAATTAATTTATTTAAACCGCCTTTGACGCCACCAACCATATTACTAATGTGACTTTTAATTCTGCCGATTAAAGTTTTAAGACCGCTTGCCATGTTTCTAAAGGTATTACGAACGCTACTCCATAAACCTTTGGCTAAGCCAGTTACAGAGTTCTTCATGCCTTTCCATTTAGAAATGGTGTCACTTTTTACTCGTCCAAATGTTGAACTTGTACCACTTTTTAAACGGCTCCATGTTCCTTTAACACCACTCCATAAACCTTTTGCATGACTTACAACAGAACTTTTAATACTCTTCCAAGTTTTGATTGTCCAATTTCGTAATCTACCAAAAATTGACTTCGTACTACTCCAAAGATTATTAAATGCTTTTTTAACTCCATTATACAATCCTTTAGCTAAACTAATGACTTTGTTTCTGATGTACGACCAAACCTTGACAGAATAGTTTCTGATACTTGAGAATACACGTTTTACAAAATTCCAAGTACCACTAAACGCTCGTTTCACACCACTATATAAGCCTTTAGCTAACGCGATAACCTTATTTCTGATATAAGTCCATGTTTTAACACTGAAATTACGTATACTGCCAAAAACTTTTTTTACTGCGCCCCATAAGCTATTGAATGCACGTTTGACACCATTACCTAATGCTTTGGCAAGTCCTACCACTTTATTTTTGATGTAGCTCCAAACCGAAACAATCCAACCGCGTAAAGTGGTAATAATTTTACGTACTCCGTTAGATAAACCTCGTATAGCTCCAACAACACCGTTTTTAATTGCATTCCAAACGCGAATAGAAACTGCTTTAATGAAATTCCAAGCACTAACGATAAAAGATCTTAATCCACCTATTACACGCTTAGCAATAGCAATCATTAATCGTATTATACCAACTATTGCATTTTTGATTCCGTTCCAAATTACTATACTGACAGTTTTAATACCATTCCATATAGCTACAAATGAGTTGCGCAATCCACCCATAAGTGCTTTAGCTACGTTAACAGAAATTCGAACTGAACTAATAATTACATTTTTAATTACATTCCAAACAGTGCGTACTGCAGTAAGCATTAATAAGCCAATCGTTCTTAAGAAAATAAGTAGATTGCCAAATGTCATTCGAACTAATCCACCGATTGCCATTAATGCACCACTGAATATTTGTTTAATACCTTGCCACATTAATCCGAAATCGCCAGTGAAAATTCCTTTAAATAGCTTAATTACACCACTTATAGCAGTTAAACTGCCCTGAACAATCATTCGTATACCAGTAAACACATTGATAACAATTGCTTTGATGCCACCAAACACAATACTGAACGCGCTTCTAATACCATTAAGTATAGGTTTGATAACCACATTGAATAATGTATTCAATATTAAACCTACTGCACTTTTAACTGCATTAAAGGCATTAATAATTGTTGACCCATTCTCTTGCCAAAAAGCTTTAAAGAATGAACCAATAGCTACTGCAGTAGAGCGAACAAACGAGATAAACTGATTATAGGCGCCACGTAACATTACAAGAGTAGATGTAAATTGTCTTGCCGCTTCTTCAGGTAATATTTTTTTAAGTATATTAAATCCACCTGCAGTGTCACCACTAAAGACTGATTTAATAGCACTTCCGAATTGTTTTATGACATTCCATAATGACATAAAGCCATTTTTTACAGGTGTGATAACGGCATTAACTATGTTTCTAAAGGTTTCAGATTTCTTATAGGCTACATAAAAGGCTACACCTACGGCTGTAATTGCTCCTGTTATTAATGCATATGGCCCTAACGACGCCCATGCAGCAACTGCTTGAGCTCTTAGTAAGCCTATCATCGTTCTAATAGGACCTAGTGCTTTAGATATGCCATTTCTGAAGCCTGCCATGATACCTTCGCCTGCACCTAGTTCATTCAGTAATTTCATAGCTCCTGCTATTCCTGTGATTCCATTAGCAACCGCGCCAGTCATCATAAGTAATGGTCCTATTGCTGCAACCAATCCCGCAAAAACTGTGATAACTTGTATCACAGGTCCAGGTAATTTAGTAAGGGCACCAATTATACCAGTCAATACATGTATCAAACCTGTTAAAGGTCCGCCATTACTTTGAGTGATCTTAATTGCTAATGATTCAAACGCACCACCAAGTTGTTCAACGGCACCTTTAAGTGTATTGTTCATCTTGTCTGCTGCTTCTTTACTTGCACCGTCTGAATTCTTAAGTGATTTACTATACTTTCCTATTTTATCAGGACCTGCATCAATCATTGCTAAGAAACCACTAGCCGATTCAGTACCAACAATTTGAGACACTGCTGCAAGTTTTTGTTCTTTCGTCATACCTTGCAATCCTTTTTGGAATTGCCCTACTAAATCAGGCATACCAACAAACTTACCTTTAGAATCTGTAAGGGAAATACCTAGTTCGTCCATTGCTTTTTGTGACGCTTTGGTAGGTTTAGCTAATCGAATTAATGAAGCTCGTAATGTTGTACCTGCTTGCTCACCTTTTAAACCTGCATTACTCATTGCCATAATAGCACTAGATGTATCTTCAAGACTCATACCTAATGAATGAGCAGGAGTTCCTGCATATTTCAATGCTTCTCCCATGTAGCTTACATCTGCGGCAGATTTATTCGCACTCATAGCTAATACATCGGCGATATGACCCGATTTAGACGCTTCTAAACCAAATGAGTTCATTGTAGACGCCATAATAGTTGCAGTAGTAGACATGTCTGCACCACTTGCTGCTGCTGCATCAATAACACCTGGAATCGCAGACATTGTTTGTTTAGCGTTAAAGCCCAATGCTGATAATTCTTTCATACCATTACCAACTTCAGACGCACTAAATACAGACTTAGCACCTAAGTCAATAGCTTGATCAGTCATTGCTTTTAATTGACCCTTACTTGCTCCTGCAATAGCACCAACCTTAGCCATTTGAGATTCAAAGTCCATGCCTTTTTTAATTGCAGCACCAAATCCTGCAACTACTGGTAAAGAAATATACATAGACATGTTAGAGCCTATATTCCTCATAGCCATTCCTGCACTATTGATTGAATCTCTATATTTGTTGACGCTTTGTATTGATCTACCAAATCCACTTGTGCTTAAAGCCTGTGCATTACGTTGCTTTTGAGACAACTCATTATAAGCATGTCCAGTTTGGCGTATCTCAGATTCAAGCTCATTCATTTTAACTTTTTGTTGGACAATTGCACTTGCAAGTTCACGTGCCTCTTGACTGTTTTTACCTTGAGCATTTGCTACAAAATTGTATTGAGCGGTTAATTCTCTTAAAACTGTCTTTTGTTGTGTCATGTTGTTCTTTAACATAATCAAATGATTTTTATAACTATTTACACTTTCTCCTGCTTTAGAAAAATTACTTCTAGATAAAGTTAAAGTGTTATTCAAATCTGTCATTTTATTACGAATTTGAGACATGGAAGAAATACCTTGTTGTTGTTCCATTTTCAAACGTCTATGAGCTTGAGTTGTACTATTTAATTCAACACCTAAGTTTTTAAGTTTAAGTCGCTCTTCACTTAATTGAACACCTAGCTCTTGAGCCTCTTTACTTGTTGCACCATACTGATGCTTAGCGTAATCATATTGTTTTGCTAAATTCTGAACAATGAGTTGTTGTTGTTTCATGCCATTATTTAGCGATTCAATTTTCGCTTTATAGGCACTTGCCGTTTGGCCTGACAACTTAAAATTATTAGCACTAATACGTAAAGATTGTGCTACTTGTGTAATCTTTTGTCTAATTTGAGTCATAGACATCGTTGCAGACTTTTGTTCCATTGCAAACCGTTGTGCTTGAGCTGAAGTTTGACGGTATTGTCCCTCTAAGGTGTCTAAAGATTGCTTTTCTTGAAGTATCTTTTGTCTTAACTGTAAAGCCTCTTGGCTATTCACACCTTGTTGTCTCGCCACATTACGATACCTTGTTTCAAGCGTTTGGATTGTACGTTTATGCTTTTCTATTACGACATTTAAGCTGTTTAAATAGCTTTCGTAGCCTTTTGTAGACTTCTCTCCGCGTTCAAAAGCCATATTTGTAATATTTAATTGACGTCTCATCGTACCCAAAACATTATCTATCTTCTCCATAGAAAATACAGTTCGTTTTGTTGATTGACCAAACTGATTTAATTCTGTTTCTGTTTGATTTAACTGTCTTTGATACATATTTAAGGCTCTATTTTGACGACTATACTCCAATCTTAGCTTTTCCGCTTCTACACTTGAACGTTGTTCTTCTGTAGACATTTTTTTCAATTGATTGGCAATGTCTTTCATACTGTTTTCAGTAACATCAATACCTTTTCTTAACTCTTTAGTTCTAGTATTTAAGTTACTCATTGAACGTTCAGTATTTTTAAAATCTGCATTAGATCTTGTCATCTCACTACTTAATGTTTTGAATTGAGCTTTGATTTGTTTGAGAGAACGCTCAACCCCAACATCTTTCATATTCATTAATATGGATAAACCTTTAATATCTGCCACTCATTGTCCCCCTTTCTTAAAATAGGATAAAAAAATAAAGCCCTAGCAATTATGCTAAGGCTAGAAATTTGCAAATATTGCATCTGCTTTAGCATCGGAAGTGACTTTATTAGTGTTACGTTCATCTAGTATTTGTAATACATAGTGATAAGGCATCTTTAACACTTCATTAACATCCTTTCCTTCCTTTACTAAATCTCTGACAACAATATCTAAATGATTTAACATACTTGAGTAAGTTAAATCGTCTTCATCTAATTGGTTTAACTGATGCTCTGAATAAACTTTTTTGTTTCTTCGTCTTGTTGTCCATTTGCGATGAATTCAACTTGTCTTTGTAAAGCAGTTACTGCATCTGGTGCATGTAATCGAGCTTTTACGTCTTTTGCAGTGAATTGACCACCGTAAATTTTCACAACAACATCGATTAATTTATCTAATTGTTCTTTAAAACTCATTTCAACTTCTCCTGATTCCACACGTTCTAACTCTGCCATGATGTCTGTTGCTTCATAAAGTACATCCATTGGAATAAAGTGTGGTGTTAAGAAAGTCTCCATTTTAATTTCTTCAGCTTTTGGGTTTTCTACTAATTGAATGTAGTTACGTTTTAATTTAGCCATTTTATTTCTCTCCTTATTTGTTATATAATCTTTCAAAAAATGGTGTTTCATGTCCTGCTTTTTCTAAACGCTTTTCAAAATCGTTAATCTCTTTTACTGTTGCGTCTACTTCTTCATTTTGTTTATATGATCTGTCGGTTTTTTTATCTTTACAATCTGCTAAAACTTTAAATTTGGCCATTTAATCACTCCTTAAGAGTTGTTATTTTTGTATACAAAAATAGGCGACCGATTAAAGTCGCCATAAATCAATTATGCAGTTGGTGTTGCTACCTCTGTTTTAGAATCGTAAGCACCTAGTAATAAACGTTTGAAGAATTCTGACTCATCATCATCTTTAGACTTAGAATCAAAAATGATTTTACGTTTGTCGTCGCCAATACGATGCATTGCAGTACCTTCAACTTCTTCTTGAGAGAATTCCCATTTATCTTCTGCAGTTTGACCTTCCATTTTCGGTTCAGAGAACATAACTTTCGTTAAACCGACACGTTGGAATGAACCATCACGACGTTCACGTTTAAACCAAACAGCAACATAGTTACTTTGTTTACCTTTTAATTCTTCATAGATACCATTTTCGTCGTAAACTTCATTGAAGATAATTTCTCTGATTTCTTGTGGGAATGCATGCATAGTTAAGTTGATTGAAGCCTCACCATCAGTAGTACCTGATTCTATAATTCCTCCATCTGCGTATGCATTAACAATTTCTCCACCTGATTCAACAGATACTTCTTGTAATCCACGTGTTTGAGTTACTTTTTCATATTTAATGTTGTTAACTTCATCTGTGCTTAAAACTGCAAACCCTAAATCTTTAATATTAATATATGAACGTGGTGTTTTTGCTTGTCTTACCATAATTAATTTTCCTCCTTATAAAAAATAGCCTCATATCGTCGAGTTGAACGATATAGACTAAAGTCCTTATTGTAGTCATTACCTAAATTGGTAACTTGGCTTATTTTCAAATCATCCCAAAGTAACTCACTAATGAGTTGTGAAATCTCATTTCTTCTTAATCTTGCATTGTAATTATCAGAGTATTTAACAAACACATCGATTTGAACGATATAACTATAAGCGTATCTATCTCCGTCAATATATGTCTCAGGTATAGGGTCGTCAAAGTCATCTAATACAATATAAGGTTTAATGATGTCTTGTACATCAGGGTAATCATTAAACTTAATGTTCTCCTCATCTACAAGTCGCATCAAAGCGTCATTACTAGTTAATTTTTCATATATAACGTTTAGAATATCAATCATAACGCTTTTTCCACCTCTTCTTGAATGACTTTGTAAAAAGTGTTTCTTGCACTTCTGATAGCTTTATCTATCGCTCCCATACCTTTTGGTTTAATAAACTTACCACTTTTATTGTGAAAACCTTTTTCATTCAAATGAACAATAGCGTATCTGTGTTTTTCACCCTCCCAATATAGACGAATGGATCTCGCACCATTTTCCCACATTGGTTTAGATAACTTAACTTCACCATACTCGGCTCCTGTATCTCTAAAATACCGAATGTTAGCTTTAACCGCCTCAAGTATTACTTTACCTGCTGCAATTAAAGCTTCATCGTATATCTTTCGCATCCTCGTCTTATTAAACTTTTTCTCAAGTTCTTTCATTACTGCTTTTTCATCAAATTTTATACTCATGATGTTGTAACACCACCCAAAATCATTAAGAAATCTTCATTCTCAACATCGGGTTGTACTAATTTAATGTTTAAGTCTTGCGTAATGTAAGGAGATTCTACGTTAATATAGTGCCTTTCTGATGGTACGTACTGTCCATGTGTTTCTCTGATAAATATCTTCACATCATGTTCAGTACCATTGGCAATAGCGTTTTGTAACTCTGTCATTTTCCATTGTGGAACGTATGCCCAACAACTGTATAAGATTTTTTTACGTTTAACGCCTGCCTCTGGTCCTTTATTTGCTTGATATTCATAAAAATGGACTCTCGTATTTAATTTTTTAGTTGTTATAAACGGCTTCTTAAATGATGTTCTCATGTGTACCACTTCCAGTCACATTATTCAAACCAAAATTAATTAAATCATCTTGATAGTTATCATTAAAATACTCAAGCAAATCTTCATAAGCATAACGTGATCTTGCAAAGACTAAATCTTGACCTTCTAAATTCTCATAGATGTTAAACTCACCAAATCTCGACACAAGATTACTGTATGACTTCTTCAAAAGATTTTTTAAATACTCGTCCTCTGTGTCATGTGAGATTTTAGTATAGTCTTTAAATTCGCTTAGCAAGTCATCTGTGATGCTTTCCATTTACATCACCTCAATTCCTATGCAGTTGGTGTTTTACCGTCAGTTGTACCGCCTGCAGCTGTTTGTGATTTAGGACCAGTAGCCACATTTAAATCATAAACTGCAGAAGCTTTATTATCTGCTGGTTGACCATATGCAAATGTTTTAGCAGTGAATAATACTGCGTCTTCTAAAGCTAGAGTCTCATTGAATTTCTTAACAGTTAAACCGCCACCACGAACTGCATCGTAACGATCAGTTACAAAGGCAACTAATTTCTTCTCAGGAACAAATTCAGATGCAACAACAGATACGTTGTAAGGTAATACTGTAACGAAACCACCGTTAGCCGTTAAATATGTGTAACGAGCTTGAATATCCCACTCATCTTGAGGGTTTACAACTAATGTTACTTTACCATCAATTTTTAATTTCTTACCTCTTGCATCTACAGATAAGTTTTTCAATACATCTTTAAGTTCTAATACAGTTGTATCTGCATCAGCAAATGTTAAAGTGCCTAAAGATGTCTTATCTGTAACTGCACCATTGTCAGTATTAATATCTTTCATTAAACCAACTGGTTGTAATTTAGATGCGCCGCCACCATTAATAACTGCAGCTTCTAATGCTACTGAAATAGCTTCTTGAATTTGTGTACGTACGAAACGTTCAATCCAGTTAGGACCAAAGATTGATAAATCATCTGGTAATACTACAAAACAAGTTAATTTATATTGTGTGAAGTCTTCTTCACGGAAAGCAGCGTCTAATTGGCCTTTAATTTCGCCAAAGATTTTACCCCATACCGCTTGACCTGCAGGGTCCGCTTTAATTACACGCGTTTTAATACCTGCATTTTGGAAATTAATTTTAGATAATAACGGATGTTCTTTTTGTAAATCATCAAACACACGTTCAACAACAGTCTCTGGTAAGATTTTGTCATCTGTATATCCCACTTCATAATTAATTTCGTTGAAGAATTTACGTTCTTCAGAAGTTAAAGGGTCTTGAGAACGTTTAGCTAAAATGCCATTGTCAACAACACGGTTGTTAACTCTATCCTCGATTTCTTCTTGTAAGTCATTTGATAAAGCGTCAAACATAGCACCAAATGCTTTTGATTGTTCTTCATCACTTGCACCATTTTGCACTAAGTTAGCAAATTTTTGTTTGTGCTCATGATAATTTTTGAGCTTTTGCTCACTTTGTTTCATTGACATATTATTTCCTCCTTAATTTTAAACATTAAAAATAGCCTCCCGTTACTCACGAGAAGCTAGTTAAAATGTAAAACGATTGAATTTTTTATTTTGTGGTTGTTCTGGTGGCTTAGGTGGATTATCTTCATGTTCTTGTTTTGAATCATCCTTAACCACGTTCTTTGCAACATCTTTCAACAATGTAAAAATATCGTCTAATTTGTCATTAATGACTTTAGCATCGATATCTTTTTCTTCAGGTTTCTTTTCTTCTTTTGGCGGTACGTCTTGTTCTTGCGGTAAGTTATCCGCATTGTAATGTTTAAATTTATTTGGCATGTTTTTAAACTGTGCCTCCATTTCCGGTGAGATTTTTGCTGCTATTGGTGTTGCATTCTGAATTTCATCAATAAGTCCTAAGTTTTTACATTCTTCGGCGCTTAACCATGTTTCTTCGTCTAACATCTTTTGAAGAAGCGCATGATCAATATCAGGGTTTTTAGCAACATAGCTATTAAATACTGTGCTATTAATTTTATCCAAGTCATCTGCGTGTTTTCTCAAATCATTAGCATTACCCATTGCGATTGTCCATGCATTATGAATCATCATCATACTATTAGACGGCATCACAACTTTATCTGCACCCATAGCTATAACGGTTGCTATACTTGCAGCCAAACCTTGCACATTTGCCGTAATATGTGACTTATGATTTTTAATCATATTGTAAATAGCTATACCACTAAATACTGAGCCTCCTGGAGAATTAATATTTAATGTAATATTCTCAACGTCTCCTAAGTCTTTTAAGGCTTGTTTAAACGATACTGCACTTGTTTCAATATCGTTCATACGTTCATCTACAATTTCACCATACATATCTATACTAGCTGATGTAGGTGACGTCTTTTTAACATTGAAAAAGCCTTTACTCTTGTCCACTTGCATTAGTCTCACCTCCTTTAAATGCATCTGCAGTTTGAAGGTTTTTCGTGATGATAAATTTATCTAATTCTGGGTCATCGGCAGGGTCTTCGCCCGTCATGATTCGTACTTGATTTCGAGTAAATGTACCTGATGAAACTAATTTATCAATCGCTTCTGACATTTGTAGTGGGTCTCGCTTATCGATACCTACGACTTTAATATGTTTATCTTCATTTAAATATTCTTGCTCATAGAAAAATTTTGAATTTAATTCAGATTCGATTTTTCGTAATAAAGGATTAATACAAAACTTCAAATATGAATCTATTTGTTTTTCTAGGTCTGCCATTTCGCCAATAACTAACGATGGTGGCACGCCTATCATTCTTGCTATATCTGTAAGTATGGTACGCTTTAACTCTTCTAACTCTTTAAACTCTTGAGTCCCTTGTGAAGCGCCTTTACTTGAATGTTCTTCATATTCTAAGCCTTTTGTTAATGGTGCTATAGCTATAGAGTTGTTTTTAAACGCCTCAAACATCATATCTATATAGCCTTGTAGTTTTGCTCTTCCATCTTCAGCCTTAAATTGAGTGGTGTCGATATTTAGGACACCTCTTACTTGATTATTCATCAGTTGCAAGTCAATCATGCGACCAAATATCTCGCCATAATCCTCAAATAAGCCCATCGAAAAGTCCTCAAGTTTTTGATTACTATAAGTTAAATAAATAACATCATCCATTGAAAAGAAACGTTTAAATTCAAAGTTGTTAACCATAACATTTATGAATTTATGTGGGTATAGCCCCATGTCGTCATCTTTTACAAAGTTATCGGCAACAAAAAAGTACCCGTCGTCATTCTTTACGACAAGTACCTCATTATCTATGATTAATTTGTAAATAAACTTTTGCCAAAAATCGACTGCATTTTGATTCTTGTTCGGTTGAACATTTAATTTATAATGCAAGTCATCTTTTTCTCTTTTATTACCCGTCATCACTCTAAATTCACTTTGAGATATAGTTCTAGCAACCATTTCAATAACCGTATTTAAAGCAATTTGTTTTAAATAGGCTTTTTTACTTTTATCTTGAAGAAACTCGAGATCATACATCCATGACAATTCAGAATGTCGTTTAAACACATTATCAAATAATCCCATTTAATTTGAACCTCCCTTCTTTAGAACCTTAAACCACGTAACAAGTCTATCTCATCATCTAAGTTAGAATCTTTTAGCTCGTCTGCTCTATATAACGCATGTATAAGCGCTTGAAATCCATCAGTTTTACGTCGGATAGGCTCTTTCTTTTCATACTCTTTATTGCCGTCTTTACGAATCTTAACGGCAACATTCTGTGTATACCAACGCATGAGAGGATTATCTCCAAATATTAAATGACGTTGTGCAAACATGTCCTCAACACGTGGTGCTAGCAGTGACTGAATAGCTCTAGTATTTTTAATCACTTCATATTCAATACCTGCATCTTCAAATAAGGGTCTTAATAAATCCATTCTGAAATTATCAGCTATTACTTTTTTAAGCCCGTAGTTTCTTTGTGCTTCACTAAACCAATCAATAATATGTTTAGGGCTTATTGTTGGCTCATCTACAATTGTTAATAAGCCTCTTTCTTCCCATTCTTTAATAGGTGGTTTGAGTTTATAAGTATCTAAAAATTCTTTTCTTGCAAATGAATGAGTCTTCCAAATGTAATCTTCGCCTGAACGGAACAATAATCCAACTGCTGCAAAGTCTTTTAAACTTGCATAGTCTAAACCACCGATACATTCATTATTTTCTAAGGGCGGTATAGGTCGATTAGTCGCCATGATGTCGTCCCAAGGTGCTACAACACTTTGTGAATCAGTTTCAGGCATATTCATACGCTTTGTCATAAACTCTGGTCTATTAGATGGATTAAACTTAAGTCCTAAATACTGTTGATGTACTTCTTTGAAAAGTTGTTTACCGTAATCACTTGTAGGTTCTTCGAACATGGGATTCGCTTTTTCCCATTTTTCAGGGTGATCAAGTTCATTCTTATCATCAATCTTACAAATGAATGGGAATAATCTATCTTCAGGGCTAATTCCTTTCAATACATTATCTGCACGTTCTTTCAATCTATCTAAAAAGCCTTCTCGGACATAGCCATCTGTACCGATATAGAACGTTCTAGGATGTGCAACCTTACCTAAACCACTTCGTTTAATATTGATAACCGAATCTTTCTCATAGCCATGAATTTCATCAAAGAAAATGCAACCTTCACGTGCACCGTCTTTTGTTTTTTCATTAGAGGTATCAAAAAGAAATTGAGATTTAGTTGATAAACCTTCCACATAAACCTTACTTAAGTAAAAAGGGTTATTAGGTCTTTCAGCAGTTACATATAAATCATTGCCCTCAATCATTTCATAGATTTCTCTAAAGCTAACCTGTGCTTGCTTTTCACTATTCGCAACCACCGACATATTGTATTTAGGTATGCCATGTAAAGGTGTCATAAAAAAAGCACCTAATGTGCTAATATAACCATTTTTACCCCCACCACGTGCCATTGAAATAAAGAACTCAGAGAAATAAGGTGTCATTGTATCTTCTTCATACAAAAATACAAAACATGATATAAATTTTTGAAAATCTTGTAGTGGAAAAAACCATTTTTGACTAAACTTGATGTAATCTTCAATTCGTTGTGTGTCAAAGTAAAGATCGTCACGTTGCAAAATGTTATCTTCTAAAAAAGATATTAACTTATGACGTTCTTTATTGAATAAAGCTTTACCTGATTTACCTTTTTCTATGTAGTCTGTAACGTATTTAGGTATCTTCATGTTAAATCAGGTCCTTTCGCAGCTTCTTCTAATCGTCTTTGTTCTGCTTTCTTATCTAATTGGAACGATTTTTCCAATGCAAGTAATGAGCCACTGACTTTATTCTTCTCTGCAATAGCAGGGTTAGCCTTAACAAACTCTTGACTTGCATTTTTAACGATTGTTATGGGTCCTGACTGTTCAATATAAACATCTAAAGCGTAGAAAAGTTTTAATAAATTAATATAACGTTCTACTTTTTCCACTTCAACATTATTATTGGTGTCAATCTGTGACATTAAGAAGTCTTCTGAGTTATTAATCTTTTTAATTTGATTGGGTGTTAACTTGTCTTTTAAGTATTTGTCGTTTTTCATTTGCCCTCCCCCTTTCTTTGTTTTTTTGAATTAGATAATATTTTTAATTGTCTATCCCCTAATGTATCAATTAGAGTTTTAAACTTGGATAATTGACCCAAGCGCCGGTTTCCGTGGTTCCCTTTGTGGCGCAATTATTTTACCCCGGGGGCATATTCAGAATAATTTATAAAAAACTTATAACTTTGTTTGTTCATTATCCTATATACAACGTTTAATGATACGTTGAATTCTCTAGCGATTTGTTTAGGTGTTTTTTCAGTTTCAAAACAAGCTTTGGCAAGCCCGTTTACTTTTTCTTTTGAATAAGAGTTTTTAATTAATTTATTTTCTATAGCATGAGCTGCATTCTCTTCTGGCGTAACCCACTCTAAATTATCCGCTCTATTGTCTAATTTATCTCCGTTAATATGATTTACTTCAGACTTGTCAGACGGATTATCGATAAATGTTTCAGCTACCAATCTATGAATTCGATACGCTTTTTTTCGCAATTTAATTCTGTAATATCGGCCGTCATGTAACCAAGGTTTTAATATTCTTGATGTATTTTTATTTTTAATACGCCCATGATTCGATATTTGATAGCCTTGAATATTCTTTATATCTTTCCAAATCTCTACCACGCTTCATCATTCCATTTCACTGTCTTATTGTTAGGATTAAATTCAAATCTGCCATGTTTTTTATTGTGGTGATATTTGCATAAGGTTTGTAAATTATCTAAGTCATAGGCAAGTTCAGGATGTGTTTCTAATTCAAGAATATGGTCAACTTCTAATGACTGATGTTGATTAATTGTTAGCTTGCCTTCTTCTTTACATCTCACGCATTCATAATGATCTCGTGCCAATACTTGCTGTCTTATCTTTCTCCATTTGGCTCTCATATAGAACTTACGGTTATTGTTTCTTATATCTATATACTCACTAAACTTACTCATTATATCCACCTTATGCATAACAAAAGACACACCACTATGTGATGTGCCTCTTATATTCTTATCGTATGACTCCATTATAATCTTATTGATATACCTAATGCACATAGCCTTCGATGTCTTCGATGTCTTCTATCTCTTCGATACCTTCTCATCATAGTGTCCTCGTTGTACATCCATATACACACCGACTATCTCATTGATACATGCATAGAATGTAGAGTCGCTATTAATCTCCATCAAGTCTTTAATAGTCTTATGTTTAACCCCTAGCTTTAGCATCTGTAATATATGATAGTTCTTATCATTCGTAATATAATCTTCATACTTATCTATGAACTCCATCTTCTGTAGTAATTTAATATTACGTCGATACTCTCTATTCCTATCTAACACTTTGACTAATACCTTATCACCTGTACCACCTTTAGCTTTAGGCATTACTGATTCTATACCATACTGTGCAGTTGATGTACTGTCTGCATCATACACCTGTGCTTCTATAATGTTATGCATCCACTTATAATTGTCTATCATGTTTCTTACTTCATCACGTGTATACAATGTACTACCTCCATTACTTAAACTTCTTAGTCATTTCTTCCATAACCTTGTCAAACTCTATAAGTCCATCTTCACCATTGTCTTTAACAAAACGAGTGAACAGGTATACGTTCGTGTATCTTAAAGTATTATTCTCATTACGTAACACACTATTATTTCCAATGAGTATTAATATAATAATTGCTAATATAATAGAGATGATTATCCACATTACTTTTCAATCCTTTCTCCATTGAATCCTATTGCTAAATTTTCGAAGGCTAATATTAAAATAGTTCGCCATTGCTTAGATGACAGATTAGGATATCTATTTTTTATTGATGTTAAGTAATCTATTAAATCATTTGGAGTATCGTATGTTACGCCATCAATAGTTATACCTAAGCCATCTAAACATTCAGTATTTATTTCCATTAGTCACTCACCTCAGCATTTAAATGGATATGATCACATTGATTAAAGTCCTGTGGTGGTATGTCGATGTCGTCCTCTTTGTATCTGTAATAGTTAACTACTGCAGTAAGTAATTTATAAATTAGTATTGCAGCAATTGATGTTAAGAATGTTTCTATTAATTTATTCATATAGTATGATTCCTTTCTGGTATAATATTTTTTTCTTTAGCATTTCTATAGCGTTTATAAGCTCTTATATAATCTTGTTTAAGATTGTCCCACATGCTCTTATATTTATAAGCATTATCCAAATCACTCAACAACGCCTCTGTATCATTGCCATTAAATGCCTCTGCACTAATAATGGCTTGTTCAATCTGTTCACGGTTAGTCATGGTCTTCACGCTCCAATTTTTGATATTTCAAAACCTCTAATTTTATTCTTGCAACCAACTCATACGAATTAGCACTTTCATCAACAGCATTGACAATCTCATCAAACGCATTTGTTTTTCCCATAGATTCTGCCCATTTATCAAAGTAAGAATT
>ENA-ORXC01000702-ORXC01000702.1-marine-metagenome-genome-assembly--contig:-NODE-702-length-22301-cov-56.719852_pt1 | contig 22301 bp, 18 predicted proteins | sample MGYA00237865_ERZ511478 | MGnify/ENA metagenome assembly ERZ511478
GAGATAAGTCGTAATGATGTAGCTCAAACGCTGGTACGCTCTCTTAATGATGATGTAGCAAACAGAGAAACTTTTGAGATTATAAAAGGAGATACGCTCATAGCAGACGCCTTAAATAAAGTAGCAGTAGAGGAGGCATAATAACTTCTTTTAAAAAAACTATTTACAGATTTTATGAGAAGCTAGTAGCTCGTATGTATTACATATGAGTTACTAGCTTTTTTTTGAATAGAGGTGCTTATTAGTCAGTATATAACATCAAGATTTTACTGCAGGTAATCGTTAGGCAATAATGATTACATTTGGTTATATCAAACACAACCTAATGGCTACGCATACAAAAAACACACTCTTATTTGATTATAATCGAGGTACTCTTGATGACAAAGTACTCTTGCAATTGTACAGAGCGATGCTCAAACCTCGTATGATTGAGGAGAAAATGCTCATCTTGCTTAGACAAGGAAAAATCTCAAAATGGTTTTCTGGTATAGGTCAAGAAGCCATCTCTGTAGGAGTTACATCTGCAATGCGCGATGAAGAGTATATATTACCTATGCACCGTAACCTAGGAGTGTTTACCACGAGAGAGATACCGTTGTATAGATTGTTTACACAATGGCAGGGCAAAATGAGTGGTTTTACAAAAGGAAGAGATCGTAGTTTTCATTTTGGTACTCAAGAATACAATATTGTGGGAATGATATCACATCTGGGACCACAACTTGGTGTGGCAGATGGGATCGCTCTTGCTCATAAACTAAGAGAAGAAAAAGCCGTAACGGCCGTTTTTACAGGAGAAGGTGGTACGAGTGAAGGAGACTTTCACGAGGCGCTCAATGTAGCGTCTGTATGGCAGCTGCCAGTACTTTTTTGCATAGAGAATAACGGCTACGGACTCTCAACACCTACTAGCGAGCAGTATAATTGTGAGCATCTTGCTCACAGAGCGCAGGGCTACGGGATGGAGTCACATATTATAGACGGTAATAACATACTTGAAGTCTACACACAAATCTCAAAAATAACAGAGGATATACGTAATAACCCGCGACCAGTACTTATAGAGTTTAAAACCTTTAGAATGCGTGGTCACGAGGAAGCTAGTGGTACAAAATACGTACCTCAGGAGCTTATGGATATGTGGGCAAAGAAGGATCCGCTTTCAAATTATGAGGCCTATCTGGAGCAAGAAGGTATACTTTCGGCTACGGTAAAAGAACTCTATGCCGTTGAGATTAAGAATGAAATAAATGAACACCTAGAAAAGTCGTATCAAGAGGAGCAAATCACTCCAGATCTCAACACAGAGATGGAAGATGTGTATGCACCTTTCCGCTTTCGCGAAAGCGTACCCAGTAACACTACAGAAGAGCTAAGACTCATAGATGCTATCTCTCAAGGCTTGCGCCAGTCTATGGAGAAGTATGATGACCTTGTGATAATGGGGCAAGATGTGGCAGAGTATGGAGGCGTCTTTAAAATAACCGAAGGCTTTGTAGCGCAGTTTGGTAAAGAACGTGTGCGCAATACACCTATTTGTGAGAGCGCCATTGTTGAGACAGCAATGGGTCTTGCTATAAATGGAAAAAAAGCAATGATGGAAATGCAGTTTTCTGATTTTGCAACCTCGGGTTTTAATCCTATTGTAAACTACCTGGCTAAGTCACATTACAGATGGTCACAACCGGCAGATGTGGTAGTACGTATGCCTTGTGGTGCAGGCGTGGCTGCTGGACCTTTTCACTCTCAAACTAATGAAGCCTGGTTTACACATACACCAGGTCTTAAGGTAGTTTTCCCTGCTTTTCCGGCAGATGCAAAGGGATTACTTGCAACGGCTATAGAAGATCCAAATCCAGTGCTATTCTTTGAACATAAAAAGCTATACAGAAGTATAAGACAAGAAGTGCCTACAGATTATTACACAATCCCGTTAGGTAAGGCTGCACTAGTACGAGAAGGGTCACAACTTACCATCGTCACCTACGGAGCAGGGGTACACTGGGCGCTTGACTTATTAAATAAAAGAACAGAGCTATCTGTAGATCTTATAGACTTGAGAACACTACAACCACTAGATAAGGAGAGCATCATCGCATCTGTTTGTAAAACGGGTAAGGCATTATTACTTACAGAAGATTCTGGCTTTGGGTCTATTATGTCAGATATTTCGGCCCTTATAATGGAATCTTGTTTTGAGAAGCTAGACGCACCGGTAAAACGTGTGACAAGCTTAGATACTCCTATTCCTTTTGATGCAAATCTAGAGCAGCAATACTTACCATTAGAGCGTCTAGAAAGTGAGCTTCAAGAGCTCATAGACTATTAAGAATTTACACTAGATTATTATTTAAAAAGGGCTTCATATATGAAGCCCTTTTTTTTATGGGGTTGAAAATGTTAATGTTTTAAGTAAAAATGAGTTAAAAGGTGGAATCTTGGCTATCGGTTAACATTTAGCCGTTAAAGGCTGCTAAAGTCTGAAAAAAACGCAACAAATGGCGATACTTTTACACCATACTAATCAATAAAATAATCACATTATGTTACGTTACACAATCATATTTATTATTATCGCAATTATCGCTGCAATCTTTGGATTTGGTGGTATAGCCTCTGGAGCTGAGAGTATTGCAAAGATCTTATTCTTTATCTTCATTGTATTATTTGTACTATCATTAGTAAGTCGTTTATTTAAGAGATAAGACTTGGCTATAAACCATATTTGGCAATCTTTCCATTAGTGAGAGATTGCCATTTTTCATTAAAAACCTAACTATTATGAAATATTTAAAAATGTCAATGCTAGTTGTAGTACTAGCTGTGATTACAAGTTGTGGTTCTACATCTGTTATTAAAGAATCAAAGAAAACACTTAAAGGAACCTGGACACTTAACGATGTGATTTATAACCGTGCAGGCACTTATAATATAAACCTTTTAAACGATGCTTCTGAGGAGTGTATGGAAGGTAGTACTTGGAGATTTATACCTAATAATAATTTTGGAAACTATGAACTTTCGGGCGCAAGCTGCGATACTGAAACAAGATACTTCGTATGGTCTATACCTAATAACGAAGGTGATGAGATGAATTATGACATCTTACTAAAGCCTACAGATTCAAAAATGAAATCTGAGACTAATACTGGTTTTAGAATAGCGCTTTCTTACTTATCTGATAGTCAGTTGCAAATGACGCAAACTGTTAATGTAGAAGGATCTCCTTTTAAAATCACAATGAATTTTACTAAAAACGCAGAGTAATTATTACACATCAAAAAATCATAAAAATGAAAAATATATTAAGAAATATAACAGTGGTAGCCCTTGGTGCTGCAATGCTTACAGGTTTTACTAGCTGTGAAGCGACAAAAAATGCAAATAATAAACAAAAAGGTGCCGTAATAGGTGCTACTGGTGGTGCCATACTAGGAGCCATTATAGGTAACAATGCCGGTAAAGGTGGTAATGGTGAACTAGGAGCAGTTATAGGTGGTGTAGTAGGCGGTGGTGCTGGTGTTCTTATAGGAAATAAAATGGATAAGCAGGCACAACAGATAGAGCAAGAAATACCAGGTGCAAGTGTAGAGCGTGTAGATGATGGTATAGTCGTAACATTTGATGAGAACTCTGGTGTGTATTTTGATACAGCCAAGTATAACATTAACGCAAATAGCCAGACTATGCTCAACAAGCTTTCTAATATTATGAAAGAGTACAACCAGACTAATGTTATTGTAGCAGGGCACACAGATAGTGTAGGATCTGATGCAAGTAACCTCACATTATCTCAAAACAGAGCAAATGCAGTCACAAATTATATGATAGGTACAGGGCTTTCTGCGGGTCGTTTTACGACCGTATGGTATGGAGAGGCGCAACCAGCAGCTAGTAATGATACAGCAGAGGGGAGAGCTCAAAACAGAAGAGTGCAACTTGCCATAGTGCCTAATGAGCAAATGAAAGAAGATGCAATAAATCAAGCAAACGGAGGTAATTAAGAACCAGCCTCAACAGAATTCATAAAATCCTTAAAACTTTAGTTTTAAGGATTTTTTATTGTCTCGTGGTTTGTAACTTCACAATGTGAGACAAGATTATGACATCATTATTGTAGGAGGTGGCCTTGCGGGACTAACCGCAGCTCTCCATTTATCCCAATCTGCTCACAGCATTCTTCTTATAGAAAAAAATGAGTACCCAAAACATAAGGTCTGCGGTGAGTATGTCTCAAATGAGGTATTGCCATATCTCAAACGTTTAGGTATAGATCCCATCGCTCACGGAGCAAAGGAGATTACAAAATTTGCTTTCTCAGGTTTAAGCGCAGAGGTGCTTCGCATAGATTTACCACTAGGAGGTTTTGGTATAAGTAGGTATGCACTAGATTATATGATGTACAATAAGCTTATTGAAAATGGCGTCACCGTTGAGAGAGCAAGCGTATTAGACATAACGTATGATGATCATATTTTTGAAGTTGCCATAGCTGGTAAAAGTTATAGAACACCACACGTAATAGGGGCCTACGGAAAGCGAAGTACGCTAGATATTACGCTTTCGCGAAAATTTATTTCCACCCGTTCTCCTTGGCTCGGTGTGAAGGCACATTATCAAGCAGATTTTCCAGAAGATCAAGTTGCCTTGCATAACTTTAAAGGCGGGTATTGTGGTCTATCTAAAGTAGAGACAGATGCTGTAAATGTTTGTTATCTGGCAGATGTTGCATCATTTAAAAAATATAAAGATTTAGATACCTATCGAGTTGAAGTATTAGAAAAGAATAAAGAGCTGAAGTCATTTTTCGCGAAAGCGAAACCCTTGTTTAAAAAACCACTCACCATAAGTCAGATATCCTTTCAAAACAAGCAGACTGTGGAGAATCATATACTTATGATAGGTGATAGTGCAGGTCTTATTCACCCGTTATGTGGTAATGGTATGGCGATGGCGATACATAGTGCTAAGATTGCTAGTGAGTGTTTATTAGAATTTCTGGCATATCCAAAAAGTAGAGCGCACCTAGAGCAAAATTATACCAAGCAGTGGAAGGCTGCATTTACAACCAGAATGCGCAACGGTGCTATCATACAGCGAGGCTTGCAAAGCGATACTATCACTAAAGTAGGTGTGAGAGTTTTACAGCAATCACCTAGATTACTCACTAAGATTATAACATCTACTCACGGCAAAAACCTCTTATAATGAATTTTAATAAACGTAGTACTGCTCCAGAATTAATGGATGACCCAGAGTTGCCAGAAGCAGACCTACGTCTTGCTCTCAAAGATCTAGCTGTGGTAAACAAATACTTAGGTGGTAACAAGATAACAATCAATGCACTTGAGGATATGATTACCTCACAACCCGATAAAAAACATTGGAGAGTGATAGATGTAGGTTGTGGAGATGGAGAGGTTTTAAGACAGATTGCAAGACATTTTGAAAACCTAGATTATAAGATAGATTTTATAGGGCTTGATATAAATGAGAAGAGCATTGCCAGAGCAAGAAAGAAGTCAGAAGGTATCTCACATCTCACGTTTAGCACTCAAAATATACTTACGCTAGACGCTGCTACAGCAGGGTGCGATATTATATTATGCACCTTGACAATGCACCACTTTACAGACCAGCAAATCTGTACCTTTATTAAAACCTTTGTGCAGCTTGCAAGTACAGGAGTGATTATAAATGATTTGCAGCGCAGTAAGATTGCATATCGTTTGTTTCAGCTTTTTAGCGGTATATTTATGAAAAGTAAGATTGCTAAATATGATGGTAAGGTGAGTATAGCTAGAGCCTTTAAAAAAGAAGAATTAGAAACCTATTCAAAACAACTCGCACTAGATAGTTATTCCATACAATGGAAATGGGCATTTAGATACTTGTGGGTTATAAAAACAATATGAGCGTAAAAATCACAACGGTAGCAAAGCAGTTGCCACAATACTCTCGCACCACAGAGGAAATCTTACCTTTTTTAGACATATGGTTAGACGGGCAAGAAGATCGCTTTAAGAGGAAGGTAAAAAAGATTTTTGGCAATGCCGCTGTAGATAAGCGCTACAGTATTATGGCACCAGAGGAGGTATTTACTGCTACTAGTTTTCAAGAAAAAAACGATATCTACACGCGAGAGGTTGTAAAGCTAGGAGAGCAAGTGCTCTCAAAAGCACTTGATAAAGCTGCGTGGGAAGGGCAATCGCTAGATTTTATAATAACAGTGAGCTGTACAGGTATTATGATACCGTCACTAGATGCCTATTTAATAAATGCTTTAAATTTAAGACAAGACATTGTACGCCTTCCAGTAACAGAGATGGGATGTGCAGCTGGTGTAAGTGGTACCGTTTATGCAAATGAGTTTCTTAAGGCAAATCCTGGCAAGAGAGCGGCGGTGATTGCTATAGAGAGTCCTACGGCTACCTTTCAGCACGATGATTACTCTATGGTAAATGTGGTGAGTGCGGCAATTTTTGGTGATGGAGCTGCCTGTGTTTTATTATCGAGTAGAGAAGAAGATAAAGGGCCAGAGATAGTAGATACCGCAATGTATCACTTTTACAATGCACAAGAGATGATGGGTTTTAAGCTGGTAAATACAGGTTTACAAATGATATTAGACCAGCAAGTACCACAACAAATAGCAGATAAGTTTCCAGATATTATACATCCGTTTCTTGCACAAAATGGATTTAGTATAGAAGATGTAAACCACCTTATATTTCATCCAGGAGGCCGTAAAATTGTCGAGACGGTAGAAGACCTTTTTGGTAAACTAGGTAAAAATATAGATGATACAAAAGAGGTTCTAAAGTTGTATGGTAATATGAGTAGTGCCACTGTTTTGTACGTTTTAGAACGTTTTCTAGACCGACAGTGTGCTCCGGGGGATCTAGGGATAATGTTGAGTTTTGGTCCAGGTTTTTCGGCACAACGCGTACTTTTAAAATGGTAATAAGAGATGAGTCAAAGCTATAAAAATAAATATGCTGTTATACTGGGTGGAAGTGCTGGATTAGGCCTTGCCACGGCAAAGAAGCTTGCCCACGAGGGTATGAATATTATTATCATACACAGGTCAAGACGTAGCGTGGTCGCAGCTTTTGAAGATGCTGTGCGGGAGATGGAGGTCTCTGGCTGTGAGATTATATCTTATAACACAGATGCACTTAATCCTAAGAAAAGGCAAGAGACTGTAGATGATATTTTAGCAAAACTTGGTAAAGGTGTCATTAAATTAATCTTACATAGTATTGCACGCGGTAACCTAAAGCCGTTGTATGATACAGAAGGCGGAAATACACTTTCTAATGAAGATTTTAAAGGCACGCTGGATGCAATGGCAGTGAGTTATTATGATTGGGTTTCCGCTTTCGCGAAAGCGGAATTATTTACCCCATCTGCAAGAGCCATTGCGTTTACGAGTGAGGGTAGTAGTCGTGCGTGGCCACAATATGCAGCAGTTGCGGCGGCAAAAGCTGCCCTAGAGAGTATCTCTCGCGGAATTGCCCTTGAGTTTGCACCGCTGGGCATAACGTCTAACTGCATACAAGCCGGCGTTACAGATACCGAAAGTTTACGCCTCATACCGGGTAGTGATAAGATGAAAGAAATGGCGGTTAAGAGAAATCCATACCAACGACTTACACTTCCTAATGATGTGGCAAATGCAGTGTATCTTTTAACAAGAGACGAAGCCTCGTGGATTAACGGTACAACAATACCAGTAGATGGAGGTGAACACATAAGATAATGAGCGGAGAAGAAATCATTGCAGCACTACCATATGGCGAGCCATTTTTATTTGTAGATACTATAGATATGGTGACAAAAGAGGAGATACACGGTAGTTATACCTTTAAACCTGAGGCTTTTTTTTACAAAGGCCACTTTAAAGATTTACCAGTTACTCCCGGAGTTATCCTTACAGAATGTATGGCACAAATAGGTCTTGTGAGTTTAGGTATTTATAAAATGCAAGATAAGCATCTATCTCAATTACAAGTAGCTTTTACAAACGCACAAACAGAGTTTTTAAAACCTGTATTACCAGGAGAACGAGTTGTAGTAAAAGCTGTACAAAAGTATTTTAGGTTTAATAAATTAAAGTGTACCGTAAAGTTATATAATGAAGTAGGTGATATTTGCGCTCAAGGTGAGCTAGCAGGAATTTTTAGCACAAAAGATGAAGAATAGAGTAGTGATTACAGGTATGGGTGTTTGTGCTCCTAACGGAATAGGATTAGCACAATTCTCTGATGCTATATTTTCGGGTAAAAGTGGTGTTACTTTTCATCAACAGCTAGCAGATTTGAATTTTGGCTGTCAGATTGCGGGACAGCCTGATGTTACTCCTGAGCTTTTAAAAAAATACTTTACTCCCTTGCAGTTACGTGATTTACAAAGTTCGGGTATTGAGTATGGTATGATAGCAGGTGTAGACGCTTGGAAAGATGCTGGTCTCACTATTATGGATAAGGATGCTGTAGACTATGATAGTGGGATAATTTTTGGCGTTTCGCTTCTGGGTGCAGAAAAATTTAGAAGCGCTATTTACCAAACTGATGAGGGTAAAGTGCGCCGCTTAGGAAGCACTACAGTAATCCAAACAATGGCAAGCGGGATAAGTGCCTACTTAGGTGGTTACATAGGTTGTGGTAATCAAGTTACAACAAATAGTAGTGCCTGTACTACAGGTCTTGAGAGTGTCTTAATGGGATATGAGCGCGTGCGCAATGGTGATGCGGTGCGTATGCTAGTAGGGAGCTGTAATGACAGTGGTCCTTACATATGGGGTGGTTTTGATGCTATGCGTGTACTTACTAAAAAATATAATGAGAACCCTACGGCTGGCAGTAGGCCTATGCAAGAAGATGCAAATGGTTTTGTACCGGGCAGTGGGGCAGGAGCACTTGTGCTAGAATCTTTAGATAGTGCACTGTCACGGGGAGCTCGCATTTATGCAGAAGTATTAGGAGGAGCCGTAAATAGTGGCGGACAGCGTATGGGAGGCACAATGACAGCACCTAACAGTGAAGCTGTGCAGCACTGTATACGTACTGCTGTAAGAAATAGTCATATAGATAGTCGAGATATAGATACCATAAATGGTCACCTTACATCTACAGGAATGTGCCCTACAGAGATAAAAAATTGGAGTGAAGCGTTAGAGTTAAGGGGTAAAGATTTTCCTTATATTAATTCTCTCAAGAGTATGACTGGTCATTGCCTTGCTGCCGCTGGTAGCATTGAGACTGTGGCAACCATATTAGAACTCAAGAATAATAAGGTCTTTGGCAATATAAATACGGGTAATTTACACCCAGATATAAAGGGTATAATAGATGATAGCTGTGTGCCTAGTCATACCGTAAATAAAACAATTTCTATAGCGGCTAAGGCTAGTTTTGGCTTTGGAGATGTAAATTGCTGTATGATATTTAAAAAACTTACAGCCTAATATAAATATGATAGTAACCTGATGAGTAAAAATCTCATCACACATTTAAAGATATGAACACAAAGCATTACGACGAGTTAAAAAACATTATTAAAATCTATCTTCCAGAAGATGTCTCTGTAGATGATATTAAACCTACCAGTCATCTCACTCAGGAGCTTAATATAAATTCTGCAAATCTGGTAGACATCGTATTAGATGTAGAAGATCATTTTGATATTACCATAGAGGATGATGAGATAGAAAAGATGGAAACTGTAAAATCTGCTATAGAAATTATAGAAGCAAAGGTTTTATAAGACTTTTTGAAGTAAAATAAGTTATTCAAAAAGCTCCCGATAGGGGGCTTTTTTATTTGTAGTACATTTCTTTGTTAAAAATTACGCATTTTTATTCCGAAGTATATTTACTCTATTTTTTATGCTAACCGATAAAAACTTACTTTTTAAAATATTGATTTACAGTATTTTATATTTATCGGGGTTTATGATTAATATAATTTGTAATTTTAGTGTATAAGTAAACTTTTATCGGCGTGTACTTATAATCAATGGTTTATACGATGTTTTTGTACCTTACAGACATCAACCAAACGAACACTTATGAAATCATCACTCATTGCATTGCTTGTTTTACTTAGCATCCCGCTAGTCGCTTTTTCAAATCCTACATTAGATCCAGGTGAAAATCCTATACTACAAACTCAAGAAGGTCTTTATATAGACGCAGCCAGTGCTTTAGAACGACAGGCTATTGCATTTACCAAAAAAGGTGATACAGATAAAGCCGTAGCAGCACTAGATGCCTACATACTTGAAACTGGTGATTTTTCAATCTTAGAAAATAGTTCTTACGAGAGTTTAAAGCGCAATGAAGGTTTTATTGCTCTAAAGGATAAATACCTAGTTAAATTTAATATGGGTACTTTCTTTTATCTATATGTAGGTTTAATAGGCATATTCATAGCACTTATATTAAATGCTAGAAAGAAACAAGATAAGATTGCAAATGGGCTCATAAGCCTTTTTGTATTTATGCACTCATTTTTCTTAATACACGTAGCGCTTTATTTATCAAACTATGTGTATTACGAGCCGCACACGTTATCTATGTCTGCGCCGTTTTCATTTTTATATGGTCCTGTACTTTATTTTTATTTTAAGCGAATTACCAAAAATTATGAGTTTAAGAAGAAAGATGCTCTTCATTTAATCCCTACGGTTATATTTTTAATATTACTCATCCCAGTCTTTGCAATGTCTGCAGAGGGTAAATTAGAAATTATGCTAGGGGAAGGGTCTTACTCTACATTACCATATCTAGTACCAGCAACCATACTTAAATTTACATCACTAGTAGTTTATGGTTTCTTTACTATCAAATTGTATTTAGATAGTAAAAAGGAAAAAACAACAGATCTTAAGCAATTGAGATTACGTCGTAATATAGTTATCGTGCATAGCGTCTATGCTGTATTTTATGCACTGTATGCTTTTATTATAGTGCAATATAGTTTTGGTAGTAGCCTATTGCATATTCAGCTTTTGGCAATGACAAGTCTTGTGTTATATGTAGGTTATGTCGCGTACTCAAATCCACTAGCACTCATAGGTAGTGTCAAAAAAGTCAAAAAGGCAGCTACCAAATATCAAAACTCTGGTCTTACTCAAAGCTTCTCTACAGAGCTTAAAGAACAACTTGTCAAGTTACTAGAAGAAGATAAACTGTACAGAGAAAGTACTCTTAAACTGGAGTATGTAGCAGAGCGTTTAGGAACTACCCGTCACAACGCATCGCAGGTTATAAACGAACACTTTGGTCTTAACTTTTTTGAGCTTATTAATAAGTATCGAGTAGAAGAAGCAATGGAGCGATTAAAAAACAACCCAGAAAACCTCAATATCATAGATATTGCCTACGAGGTGGGTTATAATAATAAAGTGACTTTTAATAAGTCTTTTAAAAGGTTTTGTGACCTTACACCTACACAGTTTTTAAAACTAGAAAGTGTGAGTTGATCATTGTATTAAATAGTTGGAATATTCATAATCGGCTCTCAAGTAGAGTCGATTTTTTTGTGCGTCTGTGCGGTAGCTTTTACGCTTTCGCGAAAGCGTAAACCCTTTTTCATTAATCATTTCCTCATTAATAACCAGGCTATAATGATCTGAAGTTTGTACCCAGTACCCCAGCCAGTCTAATGTAGACTCGTCATAATAAAGATACCAAGTGTCTGTACCGTCTTGAAAAGTCACTTTAAGCTCGTGTGCTGGTGAACCTTGAAAATCTGTAATACCCAAGTATGTTTTTACTGAGCTATCTGTGTCTAGCGTGTAGGGGAGACCTAGCACAAAAGTCGCCGCATATAGTTTGTTTTGTAGGGCAGTCTTACTTACAGATGTATCACGTATTCCATCTTTAAACTGTAGTATAGCAGTATCCTTTTGTATGAGTTTAAACGTGTGTAGGCTATCTTTCCAGGTGATAGATCTCATAGCGCCATTTGTAAAATCATAGGTGTGTTTTTCGAGCCGGTCTATTTCGGTAGTGCTATCTTTATCATAAAGTTTGAATGCTTTTTCAAAAGAGAGTGATTTTATACTCTCGTAATTTTCCTTTCCGCCGCTGGAGCTCATTATTTTTTGTAATAATGCATTTCCAGTCATTACTTCTGGTGTAGGAGCTGTGTTGGTCCTAAATAAAAAAAATAATAATACTGCGATGCCACCAGCAATAGCAATAAGTAGGAGTCTTCTTTGTAAACCTCTCAATACAGCCATAAATTTGTAATATTAGAACCCACAATATACAATATAGTGCACATTTATAAGTGTGATTTATAGTGATGATAAGGGTGTGGTTTTTCGCGAAAGCGTAAAAAAGATAGCAATCAACAAAGAGATTTTAAAATTGTTAATTACTTCTTTTTTTTGTGCTTACTTAACCCATCGCAAGTCCTTATATTAGCGACTCCACGACATTTTATGGCTCAAGAAACACAATACAACGAAGATAATATACGCTCCCTCGACTGGAAGGAGCATATCCGTATGCGTCCCGGGATGTATATAGGTAAACTAGGAGACGGCTCAAGTGCAGATGATGGTATCTATATCCTTGTAAAAGAGGTGCTGGATAACTGTATCGATGAATTTGTAATGGGTGCGGGTAAGACCATTGAGATTTCTATACAAGGCGAAAAAGTAATCGTACGCGATTACGGCCGTGGGATTCCGCTAGGAAAAGTGGTCGATGTGGTTTCAAAAATGAACACGGGTGGTAAGTATGACTCGCGTGCATTTAAGAAATCTGTAGGACTTAACGGTGTAGGTACAAAGGCGGTAAATGCACTTTCTAATTATTTTAGAGTAGAATCTACAAGAGATGGTAAGTCTGCAAGTGCAGAGTTTGAGCGTGGAGAGCTTACAAATCAAGATTTACTAGATGAGACTTCACGTAGGCGCGGGACTAAGGTTTCGTTTGTGCCAGATAGTGAGATATTTAAGAACTTTAAGTTTCGCTCTGAGTATGTGGAGCGCCTTATAAAGAACTATGTATACCTTAATCCGGGTCTTACCATTGTTTTTAATGGTGAGAAGTTCTTTTCTGAAAATGGATTAAAAGATTTACTATCTGAGTCTATAGCAGAGGGTGATAGACTTTATGATATTATCCATCTTAAAGGTGAAGATATTGAGGTTGCTATCACACACAGTAAAACGCAGTACTCAGAAGAGTATCACTCTTTTGTAAACGGGCAGCATACCACTCAAGGAGGTACACACCAAGCGGCATTTAGAGAGAGTATCGTGCGTACGATTCGAGAGTTTTATGGTAAAAACTATGAAGCTTCAGATATTAGAAAGTCCATTGTTTCCGCTATAAGCATCAAAGTAATGGAACCGGTTTTTGAGTCGCAGACAAAGACCAAACTAGGTTCTACAGATATGGGAGGAGACTTACCTACGGTAAGAACCTACATAAATGATTTCTTAAAAACCGCCCTTGATAACTTCTTACACAAAAATCCGCCAGTGGCAGATGCTTTGCAACGCAAGATTTTACAAGCAGAGCGCGAGCGTAAAGACCTCTCTGGAATAAGAAAACTTGCAAAGGAGAGAGCAAAAAAAGCGAGTTTACACAATAAGAAATTAAGAGATTGCCGTATACACCTTACAGATAGTAAGAAAGCCCGAAACCTAGAGACTACACTGTTTATCACAGAGGGAGACTCTGCATCTGGATCTATAACAAAGTCACGAGATGTAAACACGCAAGCGGTTTTTAGTCTTAAGGGGAAGCCTCTTAACAGTTACGGTCTTTCTAAAAAGATTGTTTACGAAAACGAAGAGTTTAACCTCTTACAAGCGGCACTCAATATAGAAGAATCTATTGAAGATTTGCGCTACAACAACATTGTAATCGCTACTGATGCCGATGTAGACGGTATGCACATACGCCTGTTACTAATTACATTTTTTCTTCAGTTTTTTCCTGAAGTAATTAAAGAAGGACATCTGTATATACTAGAGACGCCACTTTTTAGAGTACGTAATAAGAAAGAAACCATATACTGCTACAGTGATCAAGAAAAGGCAGATGCGATGGCAAAGCTAGGCGCAAAGCCAGAAATTACACGATTTAAAGGACTTGGTGAGATATCGCCAGATGAGTTTCAGTTTTTTATAGGAGAAGATATTAGGCTAGCACCAGTAATGCTTGACAAAGCACTTATGATAGAAGATCTTCTCTCTTTCTATATGGGTAAAAACACCCCAGATAGACAGAAGTTCATTATTGAGAATCTCAAGGTAGAACTAGATAGAGTAGTAGAGGAGTAAAAGAATAACGCTTTCGCGAAAGCGTAAAAAAAATGATTGAGGCAACCATTATAAGTTTTTAAGCGTCTATAGTTATAGTAAGAACCTTAAAACAAGTGAAGATGATTAAAAGATTTACAATTATTGCGACCCTAAGTATTTTATTGATGGGGTGTGCCTCTGCAGTTATAAATACGGTGATGAAGATTAACACAGGGGAGGCAAAACGTTTTGCTAAAGCTGTAATGAGTGATGAAGCAATTGATTTTAGAAAATTTTCTGTGTCTAGTGATTTAAAAGAGTATTTGAAGAGTGAGGAAGGAGTTACCTATTTCAACTCAATTAAGAAAGAGGCGGGTACTTTAAAAGCATTAAAACTTAAAAATGTCAAAGGTTCAACCTCAGACACTATGAACTATAATTTTATTGCGAGTTTTAAAGAAAATGAACTTCAAAGTGAAGTGCGAGTTCAAACCTACGGCGATAGTAGATTTATAAATGTATTTGTAACGCCGCAGCAAGAGACGGTGGAACTATTAGAAAAGTAAGTGTTATTACAACCAATTAATGAGCGAAGAAATAAACGACCATAACCAAGACGAAGAATTAAACTCAGATATGCTTCCATCTCAAACTGGAGAAGGAAGTGGGGAGACGATTACTCGTGTCTCTGGAATGTTTGAAGATTGGTTTTTAGACTATGCATCTTATGTAATACTTGAGCGTGCTGTACCTGCAATAGAGGATGGCTTTAAGCCTGTGCAGCGACGTATTATGCACGCACTTAAGGAGCTAGATGATGGCCGTTATAATAAAGTAGCAAATGTAGTAGGGCACACAATGCAATATCACCCTCACGGTGATGCGAGTATAGGTGATGCAATGGTGCAAATAGGTCAGAAAGACCTACTTATTGATACACAGGGTAACTGGGGTAATATTTTAACCGGAGACCGCGCGGCGGCATCTAGATATATTGAGGCACGCCTCTCAAAATTTGCACTAGACGTTGTTTATAACCCAAAGATTACAGACTGGCAGGCCTCTTATGATGGACGTAAAAAAGAGCCTATAAACTTACCGGTAATGTTTCCTTTATTACTCGCTCAAGGTGCAGAGGGAATTGCTGTAGGGTTAAGTACTAAGGTGATGCCTCACAATTTTATAGAACTCATAGATGCTTCTATAAAACACCTTAAAGGAAAACGATTTACCATTTATCCAGATTTTCCTACCGCTGGTATTGCAGATTTTACAGATTATAAAGATGGTTTAAGAGGCGGGAAGATACGCTGTCGTGCTCGTATGAGCCAGCAGGATAAAAACACGCTAGTAATTACTGAGCTGCCTTTTGGACAGACTACTACATCGCTCATAGATTCTATTCTTAAAGCAAATGATAAGGGTAAAATCAAGATAAAAAAGATAGAAGATAATACCTCTGCAAATGTTGAGATTCTTGTGCATTTGCCTAGTGGTATTTCTCCAGATAAAACCATAGATGCATTGTATGCATTTACAAACTGTGAGACATCTATATCACCACTAGGTTGTGTTATTGAAGATAACAAGCCACTTTTTGTGGGAGTATCAGAAATGTTACGCAGGTCTACAGATCGTACAAAAGCACTTCTTAAGTCTGAGTTGGAAATCCAGCTTGGAGAATTTGAAAACCAATGGCATTATGCTTCACTAGAACGTATTTTTATTGAGAATAGAATTTATCGTGATATTGAAGAGCAAGAGACTTGGGATGGCGTAATTAAAGCTATAGATGAAGGTTTAAAACCTCACATAGGTCACTTAAAGCGCGCTGTGACTGTAGAGGATATCACACGTCTTACCGAGATACGTATTAAACGTATTTCTAAGTTTGATATAGATAAAGCACAGCAGAAGATAGATGCTCTTGAGGATCAAATAGCCCAAGTAAAGTATCATCTAGATAATCTCACACAGTATGCGATAGACTACTTTACGCGTCTCAAAAAAGATTACGGAAAAGGAAAAGAACGTAAAACTGAGATCCGTGTTTTTGACGATATTCAAGCAGCTAAGGTTGTCTTAAGAAATACAAAACTTTATGTAAACAGAGCAGAGGGCTTTGTGGGTACCTCTCTTAAAAGGGACGAGTATGTTACAGATTGTTCAGACATAGATGATATTATTGTATTTACAAAGTCTGGATCTATGATGGTGGTTAAGGTGGAGTCCAAAACCTTTATAGGTAAAGACATCATACACGTGGCTATCTTTAAGAAAAAAGATAAGCGCACTACCTATAATATGATTTATAGAGCAGGTAGTGGATTACCTACATATGTAAAACGTTTTAATGTTACCTCTGTAACGCGTAATAATGATTACCAGCTTGCTGGTGATAAAAAAGGAGCTCAAGTACTCTATTTTAGTGCAAACCCTAACGGAGAGGCAGAACTTGTGACGGTCTATTTACGAGCTGTAGCATCAGTTAAAAAACTTAGGCTAGAGATAGACTTTGCAGATGTGCTTATAAAAGGCAGATCGTCTAAGGGTAACATCGTTTCAAAAAATGCTGTAAAATCTGTAGAGCTCAAAGAGAAAGGCCTTTCTACGCTCAAGCCTCGTAAAATATGGTTTGACGAGACTGTGCAAAGACTCAATCTTGATGAGCGTGGTGATCTTCTGGGAGAATTTAGACCAGATGATAGATTACTTATCATTAACCAGCACGGTAATGTACGTACTATTATACCTGAGGTAACACATCACTTTGATGATGATATGATTGTTCTTGAAAAGTGGGAGCCTAAAAAGCCTATCACAGCCATTTACTGGGATGGAGAAAAGGAACGTTACTACGGTAAGCGCTTTTTAATAGATAGTCCAGATAAGGAAGAAACCTTCATATCAGACCACAGTAATAGCCAGCTAGAGCTTGTATCTACAGACTGGAGGCCTGTTGCAGAGATGGTTTTTTATAAGCAACGTGGTAAAGACCAGCGTGAGAATGAAACAGTCTCTATGGAAGACTTTATCGCTATAAAGGGTATTTCGGCAATGGGTAATACGTTCTTTACCGAAAAACTTAAAGGTCTCGACTGGATTGAACCACTGCCGTACGAGGTCCCAAAAGAAGTAGAAAAGGAGCAAATAGAGGTAGTAGACGAGCAAGAGGTTTCAAACAGCCCTAGTACAGAACTACCATCTGGCAAAGACAATAACTCAAAGCCTTCAGATGATGTAGATGATGGCGAAGGGCAAACCACATTGTTTTAAATCACATTTACTATATACCCCTCATTGAGACATATATTAGATATGTCTAATGGTTATTGTAAATATGTTAGTTTCCAGTATATTTACTAAGCTAGACATACTTGGTGCGGTGATATTATGATGGAGTTAATAAAACATATCAACTTAAAAACTATTTTAATAGTGTTGTGTGTTTTTAATTCCGCTTTCGCGAAAGCGTATACCACCTACGACCCCTGCGCATTACTTACCTCACCAGTACAGGGAGCAATAGATGTTTCCATTACCGAAACTATATTTTTTGAAAGTATACCTGGAGCAGTGAGCTACTTTGTAGATTTAGGCACTACACCAGGGGGGATAGATATTCTTGATAATTTCAATACGGGAAGTAACGCTCAGTTTACGGCTCCCCAAGGTTTTCCAGAAAGCACAGTGATTTATATCACCATAAGAGGGTTCTTTCCAAGTGGAAGTACTGTAAGCTGTGATTCTCAATTTTTTACTACAGAAGATAATATACTCCCACCCGAATGTACAGAAGTTGCTTTTCCGTCTAATGGAGCGATAGATGTACCGGTAAACACAAGTATATCGTGGGCGTATGCTTCACGCGCCACAGGTTATTTAATAAGTATAGGTACATCGCCTGGAGGGGTAGATGTAATTAATGCTCAAGATGTAGGTAATACACTCACATTTACTCCAGCTTTTAATTTTGATTCAGACACTACCTATTATGTAACGGTAACCCCTTATAATGAAAATGGACAGAATTCCACCTGTGCAGAAACCAGTTTTACAACAGAGGTAGTAGCCTCAGAAGTGCCAGAGTGTACACAACTTTTTAGCCCTATGGATGGAGCGATAGAAGTTGCACTCACGCCATTGCTTGAATGGTTTCCTGTAGATAATGTTGAGGGGTATTTGATAAAAATAGGATCAACACCAGGAGGTGATGATGTACTTGCAAATACTAATATAGGTCAAGCAACATCAACTCCTGTAATAGACTTTGAAGAAGGCGTCACGTACTACGTGACCATAACACCATTTAATGCCGCTGGACAAGCTCAAAACTGTACACAAACTAGTTTTACTACAACACTAGGCTGCGGTCCATACACAGATGGCATTACTGGTGAGATGGTAGATTTAAATCCCGTAATCACACTAGAAGATAGTTATGAAATTTGTAATGAAGAGACTCCATTAGAATTGAGTTACTCAGAAGGTTATGATACAATATTTTGGTACAAAATAGTAGAGGGGCAACAGCAACTCATATCTACAGACGGTAATGTGGCTATAGCAGAGACTGGTACGTATCTACTCGAGGTTAATGAAGAGGCAATGATAGAAGCAGGATTTGTGACTTGTACTGCTACACATTTGTTTAATGTCACGGTTTCTCAATCTCCTGTCATAAGTAATTTGATTATAAATAATCAAGGTAGTTTTGTTTCTGTTATTGTAGAGTTAGAAGAAGAAGGAGATTTTGAATACTCCAGTACGGGTATAAACGGACCTTATCAGTCTAGCCCCTTTTTACAGAATATAAATCCGCTTGATATTCAAGTATTCGTAAGAGACCGCATAGGCTGTGGTTCAGATAGTAGAACTATAAAGCCTGACCCAGGCTTCCCAAAATATTTCACACCTAATGGTGACGGTATAAACGACAACTGGCAGGTGAGGGGAGTAGTGGTAAATGGAGAGACAGTTACTAGTATAGAGATTTATGACCGTTATGGTAAGCGATTAAAGACCATTTTGCCATATGGTTCAGGTTGGGATGGAACATATCAAGGCAGAGAATTATTAGACAGTGGGTTTTGGTATAAAGCAAATACAGCGTCTAACGTAATCTTTACGGGGTATTTTGCATTAAGACGACAATAGAATAGGTACGCTTTCGCGAAAAAATAAATTTATTTTATCATCAGTTAAATTAATTTATTATTGATTTTGAGAGCATTACCATTAGAAATTAATTTTTAAGGTAAAGTTTATAAATTAATCCTCATTTTATTCTTGTTTTCTTGTATTTCTTGATGTACATTTGCATCCGCTTATAACAAGCAAGTTCATTTATTAGTGAAAGGAGAGGTGCCTGAGTGGCCGAAAGGAGCGGTTTGCTAAATCGTCGTAGGTGGAAACACTTACCCAGGGTTCGAATCCCTGTCTCTCCGCAATTGTCAAAAAAATCTATATGTTTTATAGATTTTTTTTGATGTATGAGATTATGCACTTAGTGCAGGTCTCGGGGTATAGCGTAGCCCGGTTATCGCGCCTCGTTTGGGACGAGGAGGTCGCAAGTTCGAATCTTGCTACCCCGACTTTTTGTTGATTAGGGCTCTTAGCTCAGCTGGATAGAGCACCTCCCTTCTAAGGAGGCGGTCGAAGGTTCGAATCCTTCAGGGCTCACAACATTCATTAAACCACATCTATTATAGATGTGGTTTTTTTGTTTATCATAATTAGTTTTACTGCGCTGTAAATTAAATGATATACCCATTACTACTATACATTAACCTTCAGTCTCGTTAAAAATTAAATATTGATAAAGCGGTATAAATAAGTTATAACAAATCTTAGGACAAATGTTAACAAGCTTGTTATATTACAAAGCGTTCGTACTCAGTGTTTGAGTACGTTTTTTCATATCTTTCGCTAGGTTTTACTCAGTTTAATTAAAACCAAACGAAATAGTAAGAAATCTCCCTTTAATCCATACCCATTATGAGATCATCTTTAGTACTTATATCCGTCTTATTTTTATTCTTTACAGTACATATTAATGCACAAGCAATAACGGTAGATGGCAGTGCCACCACGGTTGCAGATGTTGAGACATTAATTACAGATATCCTTATAGGTAGTTCTAGTGATTGTGCAGAAATAAGTAATGTTTCAAAATCTACAGGTATTGACGAAGGTGCAGGTATAAATGGTATAGGCTCTTTTGAATCTAATGGAGCAGATTTTCCCTATGAAGCGGGTATAGTCTTAGTCTCTGGTAATGTAAATAATGTTCCGGGTCCAGAAGTAGATGGTATACCCAGTGGAGGGGGCTGGGGAGGTGACACAGACCTTGAGGCAAATACAACAGCAACAAATACTAATGACGCTAGTTTTATACAATTTGATTTTACTCCATTCGTAGATGAGTTAAATTTTAATTTTATAATGGCCTCAGAAGAATATAATCAAGGATTTGAATGTACCTTCTCTGATGCATTCGCCTTTATCCTCACTGATCTCACTACCGGTGTTGTTCAAAATTTGGCAGTTCTTCCCGGAACTAATATTCCAATCGAGGTTACAAATATTCGTCCAGAAGTTCCTGGTAACTGTGCAGCAGTAAATGAGGAATTTTTTGACCGCTATAATTTTGCTCCATTTAATCCAGAAGCAAATTCTGCTATAAACTTCCAGGGGCAAACAGTTTCACTTACAGCTATGGGAACAGTAGTCGTGGGTAATCCCTATACCATAAAATTGGTTGTTGCAGATCAAAGTGATTCCGTAAGAGATATTGCTGTTTTTCTAGAGGCGGGGAGTTTCAATCTTGGAGTTGATATTGGTGGTGATAGAATAGGATCAGAATTTAACGCTGCTTGTGAGGGTGAAACGTTAACATTAGATGCTACGTTTGATGGGGCTATAAGCTATACTTGGGAAGTAGATAATGGGACTGGATTTGTTCCTTTGCTTGATGGTATGGGAGTACCGGTAACAACTCCTACTATAGATGTGACTGTTGCTGCTACTTATCGTGTCCTTGTGGATGCAGGTACAGGATGTCTTGGAGAAGACACTGCTACTATCGAGTTTGCAAATCCTATGTATAACGACCCTATGGATTTAACAGTGTGTGATGATATTTCTGGTGATGGTGTAGAAGTTTTTGATTTAACTGATCAGACATCAGATATTTTAGATACGCAAGACCCTGCGGTAGTTAGTGTTACTTTTTATGAAAATCAATCAGACGCCGAAATGAATATTAATCAGATACCGAACCCTGATGCTTATTCAAATACGATGTCTTCTCAAGAAATATGGGTCCGTGTCGAAACAGATTTAAGTCCAGATTGTTTTGAAGTTGGTTCATTTATGATTTCCGTAAATAGTCAGACTATAGCAAATGATCCTGGTGTGTTTACGGTATGTGATGATGCTTCTGATGGAAGTGATACAAACGGGATAACTGTTTTCGATCTCTCGTCTTTAAATAATTCTATTCTTGGCACGCAAGACCCTACTTTATTTAGTGTTTCTTATCATTCCAGTGCTATAGATGCTACTAACAACGATATGCCGCTACCACTCGCCTACACGAGTACAGATGATATGATATGGGTGCGTGTTGAAAATAATGGAGATGTAAATTGCTTTGCAATTAGAGAGATTACGCTAGATGTTGCAGAGCTTCCAGTCCTTTTAAATAACCCTGTACTATTATCACAGTGTGATACAGATCAAGACGGTTTTGCTTTTATTAATTTAACTGAAGCTCAAACCTTATTAAGTGCAGATGCTAACAATGAAACGTTTCTTTATTTTGATTCAGGAGGATCTCCGATTATAGACCCAACGTCTTATGTAAATCAAACCGCAAACAACGAATCCGTAAGCGTTACTATTTCTACTATAAATGGATGTACACGTCAGGCTCAGATTGATCTAGAAGTGGATACTTCAGAGATTCCTGATACTTTTCAATTAGAATATTTTGAGTGTGATACAGATAGTGATGGTCAGTCAGT
>ENA-ORXC01000705-ORXC01000705.1-marine-metagenome-genome-assembly--contig:-NODE-705-length-22254-cov-66.750417_pt1 | contig 22254 bp, 16 predicted proteins | sample MGYA00237865_ERZ511478 | MGnify/ENA metagenome assembly ERZ511478
GTGGCCTATGGTGTAATTGGCAACACGTCTGTTTTTGGTACAGAAGAGTCTAGGTTCGAGACCTAGTGGGCCAACTTAAAAACCCGACCTTTAATTAGGTCGGGTTTTTTTTTATTTCAATAGTCAAGAAGTAAATTGGGGAAATTTTACATTTAATATTGTGATTGCTTTGTAATTAATGTTTTAAGCAGATATTGGTTTAATGACGTGATAATAAGTGAGCATATTTTTATAATAGCGTAAAGAACTGTGATTGTCTTCTATGCACGACTTTAAAAAATCATTAAACCTCGCATAATCTACCGGTACTTGTACTTGCGCGGTCTCATTAATAGATTGATCTACCATAACTTCGAGTAACACCATTTGATTCTCTAAATCAAAGCTCACATTTTCTGCTTGAAAATATTTCTTTATTAATGCTTTGTGTAGGCTTGAGAAGTCTACGGGTTGAGCGGTGTGCGGCTCACAACTGTAATCTATAAGAGTGTTAAGCTCTTTAAGGATGGTGTGTTTTAATGATCTGTTCATAACCGTTTATTTTCCAGAAAGATACGTAGTGATTACTTCTTTAAATTATAACAAAATGCTAATTAGCAGTTAGTTAACATATTATTTTGAGTTGTGTTGCGCTTTCGCGAAAGCAAAAAAAACACCTCTACATAATAGTGAGGTGTCTTGTGGGATATCTCTGGATGATTAATTTTAAATTCTAAAGGTGATAATGGGTCTTTTGGCGTGGTTAACGAGTCCCTCGCTTAGTGAGCCGTTTAGAAAGTGAGAGAGTCCTTTTCGGCCGTGAGTACCTATGCCTACAATTCCAGCATCTATCATTTCTGCAAAATGTAGGACGCCGCTTTCTATGCTGTTGTCATTATAGATATTGAGAGAGTAGTTTGTAAAGTTTGGTTCTTTTGCCATAAATTCTTTCATAGTGGCTTCTATCTCGTGGGTAGTCTGGAAGTTGCTAGGGGTATTTACGTAAAGCATATGTAGTTTTATATCGCTATCTAGAGCAAAAGCAGCGGCTTTTCTAAATGCTGTGTGGTTCTCTTCTTTAAAGTCACTTACGTATACAAACTTGTCTAGTTTAAAAAGTTCGTGTTTTTGCTTTATTATAAGCACAGGTACTTTGGAGTTTCTTACTACTTTCTCAGCATTAGAGCCTATAAAAAATTCGTGTAACCCGCTATCGCCGTGGGATCCCATCACGATTATGTCAGATTCGTACTTGTTTACGTAGTCCATAATACCCTCAAATGCTCCGTCAAACTCTGCTGTTTCTTCTATGTTAATTCCTTCTAGGTAAGGAGCGCTCATCATTGTTTCAAACTTCTGGTGAGCCAGTTTCATAAAGAATATAGCTTCTGGTAAATCACTTTGCTGTCCAGTAACTGCATCTACAAGTTGCATAGGTAAGTCTACCATATGTAATAGGTTTATAGATGCGTTGTGACGCCTAGCAAGATCTGCAGCGACTCTAAGTGCATTTTCTGCTTGTTCTGAGAAGTCTGTGGGTACAAGTATTTTTTTAATCATAAGGATATAGTTTATAGTTAAACAATACCATAATACGTGACCTTGTGGATGAGTAATATGGTTTTAAATACTTTAAATGCTGGGTCTCTTAAAATTACAAAATAATAGCCAGCTGTTACGGCTTTTAATAACGGATAATTTGTAGTATATTTGCACCGTTGAAAGACGCAGTGAATACAGAGGGGACAGCGGTCCCCTCTTTTTATAGGCTTATATGTTGAAGGAAAAAGTAACCAATTTACTACAAGAGGCGCTAGACGAGAATCCTAATTTATTCTTGATTAGTCTTGATATTCAAGGGAATAACGAGGTGAAAATCATTATAGATGGTGACACTGGTGTGAGAGTAGAAGATTGTATGGCGGTAAGCCGTAAGGTTGAGCATAACTTAGATCGAGAAGAAGAAGATTTTTCTCTAGAAGTGATGTCTGCTGGTGCTACAAGCCCTTTAAAGATACCTAGGCAATATAAAAAGAACGTCGGGAGACATCTAGAAGTAAAGAAAGAGGATGGGTCGCAAGTCGAAGGATTAATGACCGATGCTACAGAAACAGATGTAACGCTTACTTGGAAAACAAGAGAGCCAAAACCTGTGGGAAAAGGAAAAGTGACCGTTCAAAAGATAGAAACGATTCCTTATAGCGAGATAGTGCAAGCAAAAGTGATGATTAAATTTTAACAAAAGTTGATATGGAGAATTTAGCGTTAATCGATTCTTTTTCAGAATTTAAGGACGATAAATTAATAGATCGTGTGACCCTAATGGCCATCTTAGAAGAGGTGTTCAGAAGTACGTTAAAAAGACGTTTTGGAAGTGACGATAACTTTGATATAATTATTAACCCTGACAAAGGAGATCTAGAGATCTGGCGTAACCGTGTGGTTGTGGCAGATGGTGAGGTGGAAGATGATAATGAAGAGATATCATTAACAAACGCACGTAAGATTGAAGAAGATTTTGAGGTAGGTGAAGATGTGTCAGAGGAAGTAAAGCTTATTGATTTAGGGCGTCGCTCTATCTTAGCTTTGCGTCAGAATTTGATTAGTAAGATACACGAGCACGATAATACAAACATATACAAGCAGTTTAAAGAGCTTGAAGGTGATTTGTATACGGCAGAGGTTCACCATATACGTCACAGAGCAATTATATTACTTGATGATGATGGTAACGAGATTATATTACCAAAAGACCGTCAGATTCCTTCAGATTTTTTCAGAAAAGGAGAAAATGTACGTGGGGTAATAGAGAGCGTAGAGCTTAAGGGTAATAAGCCTGCTATTATAATGTCTAGGACGTCTCCATTGTTTTTGGAGAAGTTGTTTGAGTCAGAGATACCAGAGGTATTTGATGGTTTAATTACTGTTAAAAATGTGGTGCGTATTCCTGGTGAGAAGGCAAAGGTGGCTGTAGATTCTTATGACGACCGTATCGACCCAGTAGGAGCCTGTGTAGGAATGAAAGGTTCTCGTATACACGGTATCGTAAGAGAGCTTGGTAATGAAAACATAGATGTTATTAATTACACGACTAATCTTAATTTGTATATCACCAGAGCATTGAGCCCTGCGCGTATTACAAGTATTAAGATAGATGAAGAAAATAAAACTGCACAAGCAGTTCTTAAACCAGAAGAGGTAAGTAAGGCAATAGGACGTGGTGGTCATAACATCCGTCTAGCTGGACAGCTTACTGGTTATGAGATTGATGTGTATAGAGAAGGTGTAGAAGAAGATGTTGAGCTTACAGAGTTCTCAGATGAGATAGAAGCTTGGGTAATCGAAGCCTTTGGAAAAATAGGTCTTGATACAGCACGTAGCGTACTGGAGCAGGATGTAAGTGATCTTGTACGTCGTACAGATCTTGAAGAAGAAACAGTACTTGATGTGATGCGTATCCTCAAGGAAGAATTTGAAGAATAAAGTACCCTACTCGCAATAGTAAAGTAGGTATAGATAATAATTTAGAGCAGTTTATGGCAGCAACAATGCGATTAAACAAGGTATTACGGGAATTTAATATTTCTCTTGATCGTGCCGTAGAATTTTTGGATTCTAAGGGTATTGAGATAGAGGCACGTCCGACTACGAAAATTTCAACAGAAATTTACGAGGTGCTTTCGGGTGAATTTCAAACGGATGCTAATAAAAGAGTAGCTTCTAAGGAGGTTGCTGAGGCAAAAGAAAAAGAGAAGGAAGCATTGCGCGCCGCTCGTGAAGTAGAAATTGAAGCAAAAGCTGAGGCGAAAGCAGCAGCACCTAAGAAGCAAGAGGTTGTTAAGGCTAAAGCACAGCTAGATGGACCAAAGCAAGTAGGTAAAATCGATCTTTCTAAAGCATCTGGAAAACCTGTTGCTCCAAAGCAAGAGAAGAAAGAAGAGGTTAAGAAAGAGGAGGTTAAAAAGGAAGAAAAGCCAGTTGCTCCTGTAAAAGAAGCTGCTCCTGCACCTGCTCCGGTAGTAGAAGAAAAGAAAAAAGAAGAAAAGCCTAAGCAAGCTGCTCCTATAGAAAAGGAAGCAAAGAAAGTTAAGGCTCCTGCTGCAAAGAAGGAAGAGCCTAAAAAGGCTGAAACTCCAGAAAAAGAAGTGGGTCTAGGTGATGAAGTCATTAAGACAGATTACAAGAAACTAGATGGACCTAACTTTACAGGTCAAAAAATTGACCTTTCTAAGTTTAAGAAACCAGAAAAGAAAACTTCTTCAGACGATAAGAAAAAACGTCGTCGCCGTATTACAAAGCCTGGTTCAGGTGGAGGTAAGCCGGGAGGAAATAATCGTGGAGGAAACAATAACAATCGTGGTAACTCTGGAAAGGGAAGAGGACGTGTTGTTAAGGCAGAGCCTACAGAAGAAGAAGTACAAAAACAAATACGTGAGACACTTGAAAAACTTCAAGGAAAGTCTAACAAAGGAAAAGGTGCAAAGTACCGTCGTGATAAAAGAGATCAACACCGTCAAAAGACAGAAGATGATCTAGCTCAACAAGATGCAGAAAGCAAAATCCTTAAGGTAACAGAGTTTGTTACGGTAAGTGAAGTTGCTACGATGATGGATGTGGGTGTAACACAAATTATATCTGCGTGTATGTCACTGGGTATGATGGTAACGATGAACCAGCGTCTAGATGCCGAAACACTATCTATTGTTGCAGATGAGTTTGGTTATTCTGTTGAGTTTGTAACTGCAGATCTTGAGGATGCTATAGAAGATGTAGAAGACCTTCCAGAAGATCTAGTAGAAAGAGCTCCTATTGTGACAGTAATGGGTCACGTAGATCACGGTAAAACATCACTTCTTGATTACATCCGTAAGGAAAATGTAATTGCAGGTGAGAGTGGAGGGATAACACAGCACATAGGTGCATATGGTGTACAGCTAGAAGATGGTAAGAAAGTTGCCTTTTTAGATACTCCAGGTCACGAGGCCTTTACGGCAATGCGTGCCCGTGGTGCTCAGGTAACAGATATTGCTGTTATTGTAGTCGCTGCAGATGATGATATAATGCCACAAACTAAAGAGGCAATCTCTCACGCTCAGGCGGCAGGAGTGCCTATAGTTTTTGCAATAAATAAAATTGACCTTCCAGCGGCAAACCCTGAGAAGATTAAAGAAGGACTTGCGCAAATGAATCTTCTTGTAGAAGATTGGGGTGGAAAAATCCAATCTCAAGAAATTTCTGCAAAGAAAGGAACTGGTGTAAAAGAACTGCTTGAGAAAGTATTACTTGAAGCTGAGCTCTTAGAGCTTAAAGCAAACCCAGATAGAAATGCAAATGGTACCGTAGTAGAAGCATTCTTAGATAAAGGTCGAGGATATGTATCTACAATTCTTGTACAGGCAGGAACGCTTCAAGTGGGTGATTACGTACTAGCGGGAACTACCTCTGGTAAAGTAAAAGCGATGCACGATGAGCGTGGTAAGAAAATAAAGAAGGCTGGACCTTCTACTCCAGTATCTGTTTTAGGACTAGACGGAGCGCCACAAGCAGGTGATAAGTTTGTTGTAATGACAGATGAGCGCGAAGCAAAAGATATTGCTACTAAGCGTACACAGCTGCAACGTGAGCAAAACGTACGTACACAACGTCATATCACACTTGATGAGATAGGTAGACGTATTGCTCTAGGAGACTTTAAGGAGCTTAATATTATCCTTAAAGGAGATGTGGATGGATCTGTAGAAGCACTTACAGATAGTTTCCAGAAATTATCTACAGAAGAGATAGCTGTAAATATTATACATAAAGGTGTAGGAGCTATTACAGAAAGTGATGTGTTACTTGCTTCTGCCTCAGATGCGATTATTATCGGGTTTAATGTACGTCCAGCAGGTAATGCTAGACAGGTAGCAGATAAGGAAGAAATCGATATCCGTACATACTCTATCATCTATGATGCGATCAATGATCTTAAAGATGCGATGGAGGGAATGTTATCACCAGAGATGCGTGAGGAGATTACAGGTACAGCAGAGATACGTGAGACCTTTAAGATATCTAAGGTGGGAACTATCGCAGGTTGTATGGTAACTAACGGTAAGATCTTTAGAAATTCAAACATACGTCTTATACGTGACGGAGTAGTAGTTTACACAGGTGAGCTAGCTGCACTTAAGCGCTTTAAGGATGATGTGAAGGAAGTTTCAAAAGGATACGATTGTGGTATGCAGATTAAAAACTACAATGATATTAAACTTGATGATGTGATTGAAGCATTCCAAGAAGTAGCTGTAAAGAAGAAGCTTAAATAATATAAAGCTATATCTATATAACAATCGCCTTAGAGTCTATCTAAGGCGATTTTTTTATGCGCTTTCGCGAAAGCATATAACTTGTTATGTTTTGTTGTTTTGGGGTAGTGTGTGGCTTACTAAGTGTCGTAAGTTGTGTAATCTTTTGAGAGGCTTAGATGTGTCTTAATCTGCTCTGTGAGGTGTTTGCTTCTCTGTTGTGAGTGTGGTGGTTTCTCTTAGAATTAAAGCTATAAAAAAACCTCAATAGCAAAGCTGATTGAGGTTTTTTATAAACGTGATATTATTTTCTAATTATCTGGCTTAAATATAAAAGCGCTAGAAAACTCTTTTCTTATTTCGATAAGTGCGCGATCTGCCTCAAGTCTATTTCTAAAGTTCCCTATCCATACTTTATAGTTAGGTGTCTCGTGTTTAATGGCAGATGTCCAGGTGCCTACGCGGTTGCGATACTTCTTAAGTGTAGCGCTGGCTGTGTTTAGGCTTCCTGAGTAGAGTTGTATTTTGTATCTATCTGCAAGCTTGTTATCTTTAGTAAGGCTGCTCTTAAGGTCTAGTAGTTCTGTGATTCTATCATCTTGATTTACGGTTACTTGTGCAGATTGCGCTTTCGCGAAAGCGGAAAAAGTAAGGGTAACTGCTATGGCAATTACGATATGTTGAAACGGTTGTACGCTCATAATTTGCTGATTTTGAACAAAGGTAAAAGATAAAAACTTAAACAAATTAATATTATTATTTAGAACTATTATAAATTAGTAAGAACCCCTGTAAGGTGCCCTAAAAAATGCAGTTTGTGTAGTATTTTTGCATACCATTTTGTGCGCGGGTTTAACAGGCTCTTAACAACGTTAACAGTGTAAAAACCGTGCCATCTTTTTGAAGCTAATTCAATATTAATATGATACAGGTTAAACGCCAAAATTCATTCTCGAGAATACTTACCCTAGCTGCGGTGGTGCTTCTCACGTTATCTAGTTCTCTTTTTGCGCAAGATGCACCAGCGGCAGATGCTAAGGCTGGTGAGGCTTTATTTAAAGCAAATTGTGCAGCTTGTCACAAATTATATAAGCCTATGACTGGGCCGTTACTTCATCAGGTTTCTGAGAAGTACGACCGTGAGTGGTTGTATAAGTGGATCAAGAATAGCCAGGGACTTATTAAGTCTGGAGACCCTCTTGCTGTAAAAGTATACGAGGAGAATGGTAATAAAGTGATGAACTCTTTTCCTGCATTGTCTAATGCAGATATAGATAACATTCTTGCTTATACAGATACGCCAAAACCAGAAGCGCCAGTTGGAGTTGCTCCAGTGGGTGGTGCAGATGGAAATCAAGGAGGCGGAGTTTCAAATAACCTTATCCTTGCTATTCTTGGATTTGTGTTGTTGCTTCTTGTTGCTGTATTGTTTCTAGTAAACAACACACTTAATAAGTTTGCATCTGCTCAAGGAATTGAAATGCCGGTAGAGGAAAAGCGCAAGCCTATCTGGAAAGCATTTGTTGAAAACCAATTCTTAGTATTGGTTTCGGTAATCTTCTTATTATTAGGAAGTGCATATTTCGCTTACGGGTGGATGTCGCAAGTAGGGGTTGATCAAGGGTATATGCCTGTGCAGCCTATTCACTATTCGCACAGAATTCACGCGGGAGAGAATGCAATAGAGTGTAAGTACTGTCACTCTTCTGCAAGGGTGTCTAAGCATTCTGGTATTCCTTCTCTTAATGTGTGTATGAACTGTCACAAGTCTATCGCAGAAGTTGCTGGGCCTGAGTCTGAGTTTAGCTCTGTTACTGAAGATTACTCTAAAGAGTTTTATGATAAGGAAATCCAAAAGCTATACAAAGCTGTAGGTTGGGATGAGGCAACTCAATCATATACTGGGGAAACTCAGGCTGTAGAGTGGGTGCGTATTCATAACCTTCCAGACTTTGCATACTTTAATCACTCACAGCACGTAAGTGTAGCTGGTATAGAGTGTCAGAAATGTCACGGACCTGTAGAGGAGATGGAAGTAATGTATCAATATGCTCCTCTTACAATGGGGTGGTGTATAAACTGTCACCGTGAGACTAACGTGAAGATTGAGGGTAATGCATATTACGAAGAGATACACGAGCAACTTGCAAAGAAGTATGGAGTTGAGAAAGTGACAGCTGCTCAAATGGGTGGTCTAGAATGTGGTAAGTGTCACTACTAATAAACAGAATTTAAGTTTCGAGAGAAACTCTTAATAAAGGTTGCTAAGCGTAGTCGAAGCACAAATTAATAAATCAATTATATGTCATCAAACAAGAAATACTGGAAAAGTGTCGATGAGCTCCACGGAGATGCATCTATCGAGGCACTAAGACAGAATGAGTTTGTACAAGAAATTCCGACAGATGAATTTTTAGGTGATAAAGAAACACTTGAAAGTACAGAAACTACACGTCGTGACTTCTTGAAGTACGTAGGTTTCTCTACAGCGGCAGCATCGCTTGCGGCTTGTGAGGGTCCTGTTGTAAAGTCTGTTCCTTATGTGGTACAGCCAGAGCAAATAATACCAGGAGTTGCAGATTATTATGCGACTACTATTGCAGATGGTTTTGACTTTGCAAGTGTGCTTGTAAAGACTCGTGAGGGTCGCCCTATTAAAATAGAAAACAATGACCTTGCTAAGGCAGGTTTTGGTGCAAACGCTCGTGTGCACGCATCTGTTCTGGGAATGTACGATACAAAGCGTGCGCAGTTTCCAACGGCAGGAGGAGAAGAGGTTTCTTGGACAGATATAGATAAAGGTGTAGTTGCTGCGCTTGAAAATGGTAAGAAAGCAGTATTGCTTACTCAAACATTTGCAAGTCCATCTACAGATAAACTCATAGGAGAGTTTATTGCAAAGTATCCTAATGTTTCTCACGTTGCTTATGATGCTGCTGGAGAACAATTTGCTTTAGATGCTTTTGAAATAAAATACGGTTTCCGTGCATTGCCAGATTATGATTTTGGTGCTGCAGAAGTAATTGTCTCAGTAGGGGCAGACTTTTTAGGAGATTGGAATGGTGGTGGGTACGACTCTGCTTACGGTAAGTCTCGTATACCTAAAAATGGAAAGATGTCTAAGCACTTCCAGTTTGAGGCAAATATGTCTCTTTCTGGTGCAAATGCAGATGTACGTGTTCCAGCAACACCATCACAACAAAAATTAATAGTGCAGGCGCTAGCTGGTGGATCTGCTTCTGGTCTTTCAGAAGGAGTGAAGGCTAAGGTTGCTCAAGCACGTAAGGCACTTCTTGCTGCTGGTAGTAAAGGATTACTTGTAACAGGTGTGCAAGATGTTTCTACGCAGAGAATTGCGCTTGACTTTAATGAGGGTAAAGTGGTAATGGATACTGCTAAGCCTAAGCTTACAAGATCTGGAGATGCTCGTAAAGTGATGCAGCTTGTAAAAGAAATGAACGCTGGTCAAGTAGGAACACTTATTATGGCTGGAGTAAATCCTGCGTATAGTCTTCCTAATGCAGATGAGTTTGTTGCTGGTCTTGCAAAGGTTGATGTTTCTGTAGCTTGTTCATTACGAGCAGATGAGACAGCGGCACTTTCTACTCATATTGCACCAGTACCTCACTACCTTGAGTCTTGGGGAGATGTGCAGATTAAAATGGGTGAGGTAAGTTTACAGCAGCCTACAATAAAAGAGATATTTAATACACGTCAGTTCCAGCAAAGTTTACTTAACTGGATGGGTGTAGATAAAACATATTACAGCTACCTTAAAGAGACTATGTCTTCGGCAGGTATCGCATTTAATAAGTCTGTTCAAGCAGGAGTTGTTGAGACTAGCGCTTTCGCGAAAGCGGTAACCGCATCAAACACTTCTATAGCTTCAGATGCTGGTCTTGCGAGTACATTGCAAGAGGGTAATGGAGGTTTTGAGCTTACGTTGTATACAAAAACTTCAATGGGTGATGGAACTCAGGCAAACAATCCTTGGTTACAAGAGATGCCAGATCCATTAACACGTTGTACTTGGGATAACTACTTAACAATGTCTGAGGCAGATGCTAAAGAACTTGGATTGTGGTTTGATAGAAGTTCGTTCTTTACAGAAGCACGTCACGATGCAAATGGTGGTCTTAATGGTCACTATGCTAACGTTACTGTGAACGGTGTCACTATTGAGAAAGTACCGGTAATGATACAGCCAGGTCAAGCTAAAGGATCTGTAGGTCTTGCGGTAGGTTATGGTCGTAAAGAAAGCATACAAGAGGAGATGCAAACGGGTGTTAATGCATTCCCGTTAATGCAAAACTTCCAGACTACTCAGAGTGTTACTATTGAAAAAGTAGGTGGTGTACACGAGTTTGCTTCTGTACAACAGCACAACACACTTATGGGTCGTGGTGATATCGTAAAAGAGACGACTCTTGAGATATTCAATACAAAAGATAAGCATTTCTGGAACGCGGTTCCTGAGGTGAGTAAAGCACACGTAGAGTACGAAGTGACTTCGCCAGAAGTTGATCTTTGGGAAGAGTTTGATCGCTCAGTAGGGCATCACTTTAACCTTGCTATTGATCTTAATGCTTGTACTGGGTGTGGAGCTTGTGTAATTGCTTGTCACGCTGAGAATAATGTTCCTGTAGTAGGAAAGTCTGAAATACGTCGTAGCCGTGATATGCACTGGTTACGTATAGATAGATATTATTCGTCTGAGGATACATTTGCTCAAGATGATACTAAGAAGGAAGAGTTTGATGGATTAGGTGGTGATAAAGGTTCTCTTGGAGGATTTGGAGAGCTTGAAGATCCAGCTGCAAATCCACAGGTTGCTTTCCAACCTATAATGTGTCAGCACTGTAACCACGCTCCTTGTGAGACTGTGTGTCCAGTAGCAGCTACATCACACGGTCGCCAAGGTCAAAACCATATGGCTTACAACCGTTGTGTAGGTACGCGTTACTGTGCAAACAACTGTCCTTATAAAGTACGTCGTTTCAACTGGTTCCTTTATAATGGTAATGATGAGTTTGATTATCATATGAACAATGATCTTGGACGTATGGTTATCAACCCAGATGTTACTGTTCGTTCTAGAGGGGTTATGGAGAAATGTTCTATGTGTATGCAAATGACACAAAAGACTATTCTTGATGCTAAGCGCGAAGGACGTAAGGTTAAAGACGGAGAGTTTGCAACAGCTTGTTCTAACGCTTGTACAACTGGAGCACTTGCCTTTGGTGATATTAATGACAAGAGCAGCGAGATTGCAGAGCTTAAAGAAGATGATCGTATGTATCACTTACTTGAGCACGTAGGAACAAAACCAAATGTATTCTACCAGACAATGGTACGTAATACAGAAGAAGTATAAAACAACTAATCTAAAGACTAATTATATAGGATTATGGCGCATTACGAAGCACCTATACGAAGACCACTAGTTACCGGAGATAAGACCTATCACGATGTAACATTAGATATCGTTGCTCCAGTGGAGGGACGTGCAAATAAATCTTGGTGGCTCGTATTCTCTATCGCACTAGTAGCTTTCTTATGGGGAATAGGCTGTATTATCTATACTGTAACAAACGGTATCGGTAGTTGGGGTCTAAATAAAACCGTAGGTTGGGCTTGGGATATTACCAACTTTGTATGGTGGGTAGGTATCGGTCACGCAGGAACACTAATTTCTGCAGTACTATTATTATTCCGTCAGAAGTGGCGTATGGCAATTAACCGTTCTGCAGAGGCGATGACTATTTTCTCTGTAGTGCAAGCAGGATTATTCCCTATTATACATATGGGTCGTCCTTGGTTAGCTTACTGGGTATTACCTATACCTAACCAGTTTGGTTCTTTATGGGTAAACTTTAACTCTCCGCTACTTTGGGATGTATTTGCAATATCAACATACCTTTCTGTGTCATTAGTTTTCTGGTGGACTGGATTATTACCTGACTTTGCAATGATACGTGATAGAGCTGTTAAGCCTTTCCAGAAGAAAATCTATAGTTTACTTTCATTTGGTTGGTCTGGTAGAGCAAAAGATTGGCAGCGTTTTGAAGAGGTGTCACTTGTTCTTGCAGGTCTGGCAACACCGCTTGTACTTTCTGTACACACGATTGTATCTTTTGACTTTGCTACGTCGGTTATACCGGGATGGCACACCACGATTTTCCCTCCTTACTTTGTTGCGGGAGCGGTATTCTCAGGGTTTGCAATGGTAAACACGCTTCTTATTATAATGCGTAAAGTTGTAAGTCTTGAAGCTTACATCACAATACAGCACATTGAACTTATGAATATTGTAATTATGATTACAGGTTCTATAGTAGGTGTAGCTTATATTACTGAGTTATTTATGGCTTGGTATTCTGGAGTGGAATATGAGCAATATGCATTCTTAAACAGAGCAACAGGACCTTATGCTTGGTCTTATTGGGCAATGATGACGTGTAACGTTTTCTCTCCGCAGTTTATGTGGTTCCCAAAATTAAGAAGATCTATAATGTTCTCTTTTATCATATCAATTGTTGTAAACATCGGGATGTGGTTTGAGCGTTTTGTAATTATTGTAACATCACTTCACCGTGATTACCTTCCATCTTCTTGGACGATGTTCTCACCTACATTTGTAGATATAGGTATCTTCATAGGTACTATAGGTTTCTTCTTTGTATTGTTCTTATTATATGCACGTACCTTCCCAGTGATTGCACAAGCAGAGGTTAAGACTATTATGAAGTCATCTGGAGAGCGTTATAAAAAATTACGTGAGTCTGGACAATCACTAGTAGGTACAGGAGCAGATCCTCGTACATCTGGTGGGCCAGTAAAGATTAATCTTGATGGTGCATACATTGCAAAACCTCAAGAGGTTGCTGCTGGTGAGACTGTGATACCAGAAGATACGCACGGTAATGAATCATTAGTTAATCGTCTTGGGATTTTTGACGCTGCTACTCAAAAAGCAGATGACCTTAAGGTAATTAATGGTATAGGACCAAAAATGGAAGAGAAGCTTAACGAACTAGGAATTTATACGTACGAGCAAGTAGGTAAAATGACTTCTGTTGAGTACAACTTATTAGATAATCTAACTGGATCATTTCCTGGTCGCGCAGAGCGTGATGATTGGGCAGGTCAAGCTAACAATCTTAAATAATTAAGTATGGCATCTACAGTTATACACGCAATATACTCTGATGACGACGTTCTTATGAACGCTGTAAAGGAGGTTAGAAAAAAACATCTTCATATTAATGAGGTGTATACACCATTCCCTGTACACGGGTTAGATAAGGCTATGGGGCTTGCGCCTACTCGTCTTGCTATTACTGCCTTTTTATACGGATGTGTGGGAATTACAGTAGCAACATTAATGATGAATTTCATTATGATTGAAGACTGGCCACAAAACATAGGTGGTAAGCCATCTTTCAGCTACATTGAGAATATGCCAGCTTTTGTGCCTATTATGTTTGAGCTTACGGTATTTTTTGCAGCTCACTTAATGGTTATTACTTTCTATATGAGAAGTAAATTATGGCCTTTTAAGAAAGCTGAAAATCCAGATGTACGCACGACAGATGATCACTTCCTTATGGAGATTGATGCAACTGGAAAAGATGGAAAGGAACTTGCAGACTTTTTAGTAACAACTGGAGCTGTAGAGATTAATTTAATTGCAAACGAAGCATAAGTCAACGCAATGAAGAATATATTTAAAATAGCTGTTTTGTTTATCGCTTTTGGCAGTATGATTTCTTGTCAAGATGATAATAAACCTAACTATCAGTATATGCCTAATATGTACGAATCTGTAGGTTATGAAACTTACGGTAAGTATGAGGTGTTTCCTGAAGGGTATGAAGCTTTAAAACCGGCAGAAGGCTCGGTGATGAGAGGGTGGTTACCATATGATTATGAAAATACTATTGAAGGAAAAGCTTCCGCGAAAGCGAACCTGAAAAACCCATTACCTTATACAGAGGAGAATTATGTTAAGGGTAATGAGTTGTATAACATTTACTGCGGTATCTGTCACGGTGTAAAAGGTGACGGAAAAGGAACATTAGCAAAAAGAGAGAAAATACTAGGGGTCCCTGCATATAACGATGCTGGTAGAGCTATCACTGAAGGTAGTGTATACCACGTGATGTATTACGGTATTAACTCTATGGGATCTTATGCATCGCAGATGACAGAAGACGAACTTTGGATGGTTGATCATTACGTAATGGGTCTTAAAGATGCATTAGATGGAAAACCTGAGAGAGCGTTTACAGCAGCAGAAATTATTGAGGAAATGACAGAGGGTAAGATTGATACAGATCTTAACGAAGGTGCAGTAGATGCTATACCAGGTCCTGAGTCTGAGCCAATGAATGCAGCAGGTAACGAACACTAATAACTAACGGAACAACCGATATTTAAGATATGTACACATTATCTAAAAACTTAAAATTATCAGCGATTATCTTTATGGTAGTAGGATTTGTCCTATTTGCTGTAGATTACGTTTTCTTACCAAAGACAATAGCAGATATTGAAGCAATGCACGCAGGTGATGCCCACGGAGGTGGTCACGGAGATGCAACAGTTGCAGATGCTCACGAAGCAGATACACACCACGTAGCAACCGATGATGCACACGCAGAAGACGGTCACGTAATGACCGAAGAAGAGCATAATGAGCACTTACTAGCAGGTTACCAAAATAAACCTTGGTCTGCTGTTTATATCGCTGCTTTTTTCTTCTTTATGATTTCTCTAGGGTGTCTTGCATTCTACGCAGTACAATATGCTGCTCAGGCTGGATGGTCGCCTTTATTACTTAGAGTGATGGAGGGTATAACAGGATATCTTTTACCTGGAAGTATAATAATGTTTGTTTTACTAGCATTATCTGGATTCCATTTTAACCATATGTTCCACTGGATGGCAGATGGAATTACTGATCCAGCAAGTGATAACTATGATAAGCTTATTGCTGGTAAATCAGGATGGTTAAATGTGCCTTGGTTACTTATTAGAGCTGCAATATTTATTGCTGGATGGAACATCTACAGATTCTTTGCCGTAAAGTTCTCAAAAGAGCAGGATGAAGCATCTGATAACAAATCACATAAAAAGTCATTTAAACTTGCTGCAGCATTCTTAGTGTTCTTCTTATACACTGAGTCAATGATGTCTTGGGATTGGATTATGTCTATCGATCCTCACTGGTTTAGTACTCTCTTTGGATGGTACGTACTTGCAGGTATGATGGTTTGTGGTATAACTACCATCGCTCTCATAACTATGATACTTAAGGGTGCAGGTTACTTACAGAGTGTAAATGATAGCCACATACACGATCTTGCTAAATTTATGTTTGGTTTCAGTATTTTCTGGACGTACTTATGGTTCTCACAGTTTATGCTTATATGGTACTCAAACATACCAGAAGAGGTAACGTATTACATACAACGTATTGAAGATTATAACTTACCATTCTTTGGTATGTTAGTAATGAATTTCCTTTTCCCATTATTAATATTAATGAATAGCGATTTCAAACGAGTTAACTGGTTTGTAGTAATGGCTGGTATAGTAATCTTATTAGGTCACTATGTAGACATCTTCAATATGGTTATGCCAGGTACAGTAGGACAGGCTTGGTCGTTTGGATTTGTAGAAATAGGATCACTTATGTTCTTCTTTGGATTGTTTGTACTGATTGTTTTCAGTTCACTTACAAAACGTCCATTAGAGCCTAAGCGTAATCCGCTTATTGAAGAAAGTAAACACTTTCACTATTAGAATATAGATTAAAGAAGTTAGAAAGCAATGACAGGTTTATTAGCACTCATCGTAGTAATTCTATTTGTAGTCACACTTTGGCAAATGTCAAAGATTTTTAAACTATCTCAGTTTAATAAGAAGACCAATAGTGAAAATGCTCAAGTAGCAGACGATAAAGACAACAGAATCAATGGTAAATTGATGTTGATGTTTATCACATTTTTATATGCCATAACTATTTACTGTTTCTGGAATTACAGTAAGTTTTATTTGCCAGAACCATCTTCTGAGCACGGAGCAGATTATGACACCTTGTTATTTATCTCTCTTGCACTTATAATGTTCGTACAAGTAATCACACAAGCATTACTTCATTACTTTGCATATAAGTACTCAGGTAAGAAAGGTCAAAAGGCATTATTCTATGCAGATAATGATAAGTTAGAGTTTATCTGGACTATTATTCCAGTAATAGTTCTTGCAGGTCTTATTATCTATGGTCTTTTTACTTGGTCAGATATAATGAACTTTGAAGAGGACGAGGATGCTATAGTTGTAGAATTATATGCAAAGCGTTTCGGTTGGCAAGCACGTTATGCCGGAGAGGATAATATCTTAGGTAACGCAAATGTTCGTTTTATTGAGGGAGCAAACACAGTAGGTGTTGATGAAAGTGATGCTGATGCAATGGATGATAAAATTACAACAGAGCTTCACCTTCCAGTAGGACGCCAGGTAATCTTTAAGTTACGTTCTCAAGATGTATTACACTCTGCTTATATGCCTCATTTTAGAGCGCAAATGAACGTTGTACCAGGTATGATAACTCAATTCTCTTTTACTCCATCTAAAACTACTGCAGAGATTCGTGATACGGATTATATGAAAGATAAGATGGCTACTATCAAAGAGATTAGAAAAGAAAAAAATAAAGCTTCTATAGCGGCAGGAGACGGCCCTATAGATTCTTATGACGAATTTGACTATTACTTGCTATGTAATAAGATTTGTGGAGCATCGCACTATAATATGCAGATGAAGATTGTTGTTGAAACTCAAGAAGAATATGACGCTTGGATTGCAACTCAAAAAACATTTGGCAGCTCTATAGCAGCAGCTCAAGAATAAAAAAAGAAAAAGAAAAATTAACTAAAGAATCTAGGTATGGCAGCACACGCAGCAACAGCAGATCACGGTCACGATGATCACGAGCACCACCACGAGCAAACGTTTATAACGAAATATATCTTTAGTACTGATCACAAGATGATCTCAAAGCAGTATTTGATTACTGGTTTGGTAATGGGTATTATAGGTATTGGGATGTCATTGATATTCCGTTTACAACTGGCTTGGCCAGATCACCAATTTACTATTTATGAAGTACTCTTAGGAGACTGGGGTAAAGACGGTGTAATGGATCCAAACATTTATCTTGCACTTATTACTATACACGGTACCATAATGGTATTCTTTGTACTTACAGCAGGTCTGAGTGGTACTTTTAGTAACTTATTGATTCCACTTCAGATTGGAGCGAGGGATATGGCTTCTGGATTCCTTAATATGGTATCTTACTGGCTCTTCTTCCTTTCTTCTGTAATAATGGTATTATCATTATTTGTAGAGTCAGGACCAGCAGCAGCAGGTTGGACTATCTATCCACCATTATCTGCACTACCTAACAGTATACCTGCTTCAGGAATGGGTATGACATTGTGGTTAGTAGCGATGGCAATATTCATTGCATCATCACTATTAGGTTCACTTAACTATGTTGTTACAGTACTTAACCTTCGTACAAAGGGGATGACTATGACAAGATTACCACTTACAATATGGGCTTTCTTTGTGACTGCTATTATCGGTGTGGTTTCTTTCCCAGTTCTTTTATCTGCAGCTTTAATGCTTATTATGGATAGAAGCTTTGGTACGTCATTCTTCTTATCTGATATTTATATTGGAGGAGAAGTATTACATAACTCTGGTGGTTCACCAGTATTATTTGAGCACCTTTTCTGGTTCTTAGGTCACCCTGAGGTATACATTGTATTATTACCAGCACTAGGTATCTCATCAGAGATAATATCTACAAACTCACGTAAGCCTATATTTGGTTACCGAGCGATGATTGCTTCTATTTTAGCAATTGCATTCTTATCAACTATTGTATGGGGTCACCATATGTTTATTTCAGGTATGAACCCATTCTTGGGATCTGTATTTACATTTACAACTCTATTAATTGCAATACCATCTGCTGTAAAAGCATTTAACTATATCACAACCTTGTGGAAGGGTAACCTTCAGTTCAACCCTGGTATGCTTTTCTCAGTAGGGTTAGTTTCTACCTTTATTTCTGGTGGACTTACTGGTATCATACTTGGAGATTCTACGTTAGATATAAACGTACACGATACGTATTTTGTAGTAGCTCACTTCCACTTAGTAATGGGTATCTCTGCATTATATGGACTTTTTGCAGGTGTGTATCACTGGTTCCCAAAAATGTTTGAAGGTAAAATGATGAACAAGAACCTAGGTTACGTTCACTTCTGGATTACAGTTATTGGAGCTTATGGTATTTTCTTCCCAATGCACTTTATCGGTATGGCAGGATTACCTAGACGTTACTATACAAACTCAGCTTTCCCATATTTTGATGATCTTGTAGATGTAAACAAAGCGATATCTATTTTTGCTTTCATTACAGCGGCTGCACAGTTAGTATTCTTATACAACTTCATACACTCAATGTTCTATGGAAAAGTAGGTTCTAAAAACCCTTGGAAATCTAACACATTAGAGTGGACAACAGATCACAAGCATATACACGGTAACTGGGCAGGTGCAATTCCTGAAGTACACCGCTGGCCATATGATTATTCTAAGCTGAATAAAGATGAGTCAGATTATGTTATTGCTGGTCAAGACTATGTGCCGCAAACAGTTCCACTTCAAGACAATGAAGAAGAAATGCATCACTAGAGATGTCATAACATAAATCATACTTTTATGATTACTTAAAACCCATTCTTAACGAGTGGGTTTTTTAGTTTTGCGCTTTCGCGAAAGCGTAACATTATCCTTTATAAGTCTTAAATGGAAGGTGGCTGTAAAGTTTCAAACAAGACAATTTCTTATCTTTGATAGAAATCACCTAGACGTATGAATGAGCACTTGGATCCTACAAATGAAGGTTACTCAAGAGAAGAAGTAGATATTGAGAAAGCGTTAAGACCTTTGTCGTTTGACGACTTTGCGGGACAAGATCAAGTGCTTGAAAATCTCAAGGTTTTTGTACAAGCGGCAAATCTTAGAGGAGAGGCATTAGATCACACCCTCTTTCACGGTCCTCCAGGTCTTGGTAAAACTACCCTTGCAAATATTCTTGCAAACGAACTTGGGGTAAATATTAAGATAACCTCTGGCCCTGTTCTAGACAAGCCTGGTGATCTCGCTGGATTACTTACTAATCTAGATGAGCGTGATGTGCTATTTATAGATGAGATACATAGACTTAGTCCTATAGTAGAAGAGTATTTATACTCGGCTATGGAGGATTATCGTATAGATATAATGATTGAGACGGGGCCAAATGCACGTACCGTTCAGATAGACCTTGCGCCTTTTACACTCGTAGGAGCAACTACACGTTCAGGGCTTCTTACAGCGCCTATGCGCGCACGTTTTGGAATTTCTAGTAGATTACAATATTATACAACAGAACTTCTTACAACGATTGTACAGCGTAGCTCTAGTATATTAGGAGTGCCTATCTCTATGGAAGCTGCTATAGAGATAGCCGGTAGAAGTCGTGGTACACCTCGTATAGCAAATGCCTTATTGCGTAGAGTGCGTGACTTTGCACAAATAAAAGGAAATGGTAGTATCGATATTAAGATTGCTAAGTATAGCCTTGAAGCACTTCACGTAGATGCTCACGGGCTGGATGAGATGGATAATAAAATACTAGCTACTATTATAGATAAGTTTAAAGGCGGGCCTGTGGGACTCACTACACTTGCCACTGCCGTTTCTGAAAGCGCCGAAACTATTGAGGAGGTTTACGAACCTTTTTTAATACAGCAAGGTTTTATTATGCGTACTCCAAGAGGACGTGAAGTTACAGAGGATGCATACAAGCATCTAGGTAGAGTAAAAGGCCCCGTGCAGGGAGGTCTGTTTTAGGAACATTCTATTTTAAAATTTTATATAAAAGCACCCTATGTCTAGTGATATTCCAGCAGTTTCGGTTTTAAAGTTTCTGGCAAATGCTGGGAGTATTTTAAAGAATCCGCTTCCTTTTCATCACGATAATTTTGAGAGTAAGGGTGATACCTTTAAGTTGCAGTTGGGCTTTGGTAATGAAGTTGTCTTCTCTAGAGATCCGGGCTTTGCAAAGTATGCTTTGCAAAAAAACCAGCGCAACTATACAAAGTCACCCATTCAGACTAAAGATCTTGCAAAGTATGTAGGCGAGGGACTTTTAACCTCAGAAGGTTCTCTATGGAAAAAACAACGAAAACTCATACAGCCAGCCTTTCATAAAAAGCAGCTTGCACAGCTTATAGAAGCTATGCATACAGTAATAAAGGAGGAGTTACAAAACATAAAGACAGGAGAGGCGTTTGATGTATTTGAGATATTTAATGACCTTGCTTTTAATACAGTTGCAAAGTCACTCTTTCAGACCGAGGTAGATCGTAAAAAGATAAACCGCCTGCAATACATTACAGAGCAAGCGCAAAAGATGCTCGTAAAAGAGTTGAGACAACCTTATAAATCTTGGTATTTTAAGTATGCTGGACCTATAGACAAGCACCTGGCTCTTACTCAAGAGGCGCGTGATATACTTATGGAACTCGTAGAAGAACGTCGAGCATCACAACAAAAGGTAGGAGACTTACTAGATATGCTTCTGGAGTCTACTTATGAGGATGGCACAGGTATGGATGATGAGCAGCTCATAGATGAGATTCTCATACTCTTTACAGCGGGTCACGAGACAACCTCAAATGCGCTTACATTTGCCGCCTCATTACTTGCAAGACATCCAGAGTGGCAAGATAAAATTTATGAGGAATACGCTTTCGCGAAAGCGAACTCAACATCATTAAACGAGTTTTTAAGACATTGTACAGTCACTAAGCAAGTGCTAGAGGAAACAATGCGACTTTACCCACCAGCTTACTTCATAGACAGGGTAAATCTCGAAGAAGACCAATATAATGGGATGAAGATACCGGCAGGTTCTAATTTATTGTTTTCGTGTATTGAGATTCACAAGCACGAAGATTTTTGGGAAGACCCATTACAATTTAACCCTACTCGATTTGATGACAATGCGGGTATGTACCACGATGCCTATTTCCCATTTGGGGCGGGACCTAGAATGTGTATAGGTAATAACTTTGCAATGTATGAAATGATTCTTGCGGTTACCGAAATGGTATCCCGTTTTAAAATCACTCCTATAAACACACCTATAGAACTATTACCGCTCATTACCCTTAAGCCAAAAAATGCAATCTTAGAGTTTACTGCAAGATAGGGTGATAGAGAATAGATCAAAACATACAGCATTTATTAAGGCAGAAGCACAACGCTTAGGTTTTATGTCTTGCGGTATAAGTAAAGCAGGTTTTCTTGAAGAAGAAGCGCCTCGTCTTGAGTCTTGGCTCAATAAAAATATGCACGGCGAGATGCAGTATATGGAAAACTACTTTGACAAGCGCCTTGACCCTACAAAACTTGTAGAAGGGTCTAAGAGTGTAATATCACTCCTACTTAATTATTACCCTCACGAGTTGCAGAATGAGGAGTCTTATAAAATCTCTAAGTATGCCTATGGCCGTGATTATCATTTTGTGATAAAAGATAAACTCAAAGAGTTTATGCACGTTATACAAGAACAGATAGGAGAGGTGCACGGCCGTGCTTTTGTAGATAGCGCTCCTATACTTGATAAAGCTTGGGCAGCAAAGAGTGGTCTGGGATGGATAGGTAAGCACAGTAATTTACTTTCAAAAAAGGCAGGGTCATTTTATTTTATTGCAGAGCTTGTAGTAGACCTAGACCTTGAGTATGATACACCTGTTACAGATCACTGTGGGAGCTGTACTGCTTGTATAGACGCTTGTCCCACACAGGCTATTGTGGAGCCGTATAAGGTAGACGGTAGTAAATGTATAAGCTA